>Ga0209810_1000275_pt1 | contig 134785 bp, 148 predicted proteins | sample Coa_R1_7_FD_187159 | JGI IMG/M metagenome (GOLD analysis project Ga0209810, IMG submission 187159) | Surface soil microbial communities from Centralia Pennsylvania, which are recovering from an underground coalmine fire - Coalmine... | ecosystem: Environmental > Terrestrial > Soil >...
TCCTCTGCTCGCTCAACCCTCTGTCTCCTTGTCGGTCGAGCGGCCCATGCTGAGCCCGACGCCGGACAGCCTCTCCGGGGGCTACGCCCCCTCCGAACCTGCCCGGCCCAAGTCAGCTAACCGTCAACGCCGGAGAGGGGAGCGGTCCACCACTACCTTGCAGTGCGCGGTGTGGAGTTTGTCGTTGTTGCGCGCGGGAGCAGGATGGGGCCGCTCGGTCGATTCGTGATTCACCTCTCCCACGGCGTTGATGTCGCAGAGGAGTTCGTTCCAGCCGGTCCGGACGGGCAGGTTGTTACCGCGAGGGAGGGCGGCCTGACCTACGTGCGCTCAGTTGAGCGTGACGGCGATCGGCCTTTGCATTCACTGCGGTGTTGTTGCTCTGACCCATTAGGCCGGAGGGCGTGGGCGTAGTGAGTCCGAATGTCCTGCCGAGGGCTGAAGGATTGCGATCGCGATGAGGCTGCGCCGGCGTAGACGGTGCCTTCCCCGCGACCTATGGGCACAACACACGGTCGAGTTTCATGGGCGCGACAGGCGAAACCACAATCGCCCCTAGCCGTCGCGGCGGCTCTCACGGCAGTCGAGCATTGACCGCCAGGAAAGCCCGTCGCTTCGGCGGGCTGGGCCGGCAGGGTGCCCGGATGCCGAAAAGGCGGCTAGGTTGTGCGCTCGATGTCGCGCGAAGAACGGCTAGCCCAGAACGAGGCTTTCTTTCGGAGCGTGAACGAGCGCATCCGCGACATCGCCGATCAGCACGGCGCCGACGAGCATTCGTACGCGTTCCTCTGTGAGTGCGGTGACCCGGGCTGCGCCGAGCGGATCTTCCTACCGCTCCATGAGTATGAGGCTGTCCGAGCGGACGGGACGCGTTTCATCCTCGCTGACGGCCATAACGACGCGAGCATCGAGAAGGTGGTCCGCGCGCCGTCGACCGAGCACGTTGTGGTTGAAAAGTTCGGCGTTGCCGGCGACGTCGCCAGAGCACTCAATCCTCGCACGACCTAAACGCCAGACCGCCGACGACGACGTGACGCGTGCGATTCGCCGCGGCAGTGTCGATCAGGCGCCAAGCAGGTGATCAGCGCGTGGGCGCAGTGAAGCACCCTGAGTTTCTTGGAGGCTCCGATCCCAGGCGCTGTCCTGGGGGAAGGAGATGCTCCGAGTCATGGCAGCCCCGAGGAAGTACTCCGATGAGTTGCGTGAGCGTGCGGTCCGCCTCTACTTCGAGTCGGATCGTCCGATCGCGCACGTCGCCCGCGATCTCGGCATCCACAAGGAGGCGCTGCGCCACTGGGTGCGGCAGGCGGAGGCCGACACGGGTCGCCGGCGCGACCTGCTGACGACGAGCGAGCGCGAGGAGCTGAAGCGGCTCCGGAAGGAGAACGCCGAGCTCAAGCGGGCGAACGCGATCTTGAAGGACGCGTCCGTCTATTTCGCGCAGGCGCTCGACCCGATCCGCCGACGGTGACCCGCTACGTGGAGGAACGGCGGGCCGCTTTCGGGGTCGAGCCGATCTGTCGTGCGATCGGGGTGGCGGTGAGTACCCACTACGCGCGCAGATCCCGGAAGCCGTCCCGGCGCGCGCTCGCCGACCGCGAGCTCGTCAGGCAGATCTACGCGCCCGCGAGGGCTGCCGGCGCGTCTATGGCGTGCGCAAGACCTGGCGGGAGCTGCACCGCCGCGGCGTCGAGACAGGCCGCGACCGCGTCGCCCGGCTGATGCGCCAGGAGGGCCTGGAAGGCGTGCGGCGTGGCAAGAAGAAGCGGACGACGATCCCCGACGAGGCGGCGCTCGAGCGGGCCCGCGATCTCTCGCGGCGTGACTTCAGCGCGACCGGGCCGAACGAGAAGTGGGTCGCCGATCTCACCTACCTGCGCACCTGGAACGGCTTCGTCTACCTCGCCTTCATCCTCGACTGCTACAGCCGGATGATCGTCGGCTGGCAGCTCGCAACCCATCTACGCACCGACCTGGTGCTCGACGCGCTCGAGATGGCCAACGGGCTGCGACGGCCGGGCCCCGGCCTGATCGCGCATACCGACCGCGGCTCGCAGTACACGAGCCTGCGCTACACCGACCGTCTCGACGAGCTCGAGATCGCCCCGTCGGTCGGGTAGCGCGGCGACGCCTACGACAACGCGATGGCCGAGGCATGGGTCGCGACTTTCAAGTCGGAGCTCGTCGACGGCCGCCGCTTCCCCAGCTACGAGCACGCCGAGCACGAGATCCTCTCCTGGATCAGCTTCTACAACGGCGAGCGGCTCCACGAAGAACTCGGTGACTTGCCGTCCGCCGAGTACGAACAGTTGAATATCAAGACAGACAACACCGCAATGGTGTCCGCCACCTAGCAGAGCCTCCCGAAAACTCAGGGCGCTTCACTCGAAAAGGCGATGGGTGGCGACATCGCCCGCGCACGTACGCGCCCGGCCACTACCGCGCACGCGGCGATCACCGGTTCCACCCTGAAGACGAGGTCGACGCGCAGTGGTACGGCCGCGGTGGGATCGAGCCGCTGTTCGGCTCGGCGTACACGTCGCGCCTCACGTTCATGGGATCGCGCACGACGTCGATCAACTCGGCCTACGCCGGCTTCGGCAGCTACGCGCAAGGCTGCTAGCCCGTCGGCGCAACCGTTCCGGCCGTTGAAGGCCCGGCACCGCCGGGCCTTCAACGCTCATCATCGGGCCCTCGGCGTCTCGGGATTCTTGCCACGCTCGCCGTGCTCGGCGGCTACGGGTTGATGACCCTCAGCCCGCTCGAAGGGGCTCAGCTCAGCCCTGCGCGGCATTCGCGGCCTGCTGACCGGCCAAGCGGTGCTCGTCGTCGGCGCGTTCGTCACCGGCCCGCTCTTCGGCTGGCTCGGCAATCGCTGGCGCACCGAGTGCCGGACGTTCGGCGCGCTCGTCGTCCGGGCTGCTGATGACGATCTACCTCGCGCGCGAGAAGCGTCTTGGTCTCTCGCGTGGCGACAGCGCCCGTAACAGCTGATCTCCCTCTAGAGCTGCGGCGGGGTCGGGCCACGCTGCCTGACGCCGAGGATCTCGAGCGTCGGGCCGAGCCTGACGAGCCAGTTGTGACCGAATGCGCGCCCTGGGCCGGACTGCGCCGGCGGCGGCCACTGCCAGCGCTCGGTGAACGCGACCACCGACTGGCCGCTGTCGTCCGGAGCCTTCGTCAGCCGGCCGAGCCGCGTCGTGCATCTGCCCTGCATCGCCCCCGATCGGGCCGCCGTAGCCGATCCGGCACGTGACGATGCCGAAGCGCGTCGGGAAGATCGCCGGCAGCCCACGGCGTGGCAAACGGCTGTGATGCTCGGATCAGGCTTGACGGCCCCCGTGCATACACTCGGCGGGTGCCTATCGAAATCGGCCTCGCGGACGGCACCAAGCTCACGTTGACCAATCCCGACGTCCGTGCCGGCGACGTCCTCGCCAAGCTCGACCGTACGATGGCGCCGGGGCAAAGCGCGTTCATCACCGTCCAATCCAGTGCGGGGACGTTCGAGGTGAACGCGCACCAGGTCGCCTACGTGCGCGAAGTCCGCGCCTAGGACACCTCTGCGACGGCGGGACGAGAACCGCGGATGAGCACCTCGCGTGAGCCGGTGCCCTTCGAGCCGTACGAGACGGGGGTGTACCTGCACGGCACGAAGGCAGACCTCGCAGTAGGCGATCTGCTGGTCCCCGGGCGCGAGTCGAACTTCGAGGCGGGCCGGGTGATGAACTATGTCCACTTCACGGCAACGCTCGATGCCGCAGTCCGGGGCGCCGAGCTCGCCGGCGGCGCGAACCGCGGGCGCATCTACATCGTCGAGCCCACCGGGACTTCGAGGACGATCCGAACGTGACCGACAAGAAGTTCCTGGGGAACTTGCGGGCGCTCGCCGTTGGAGGTACGAAGCGTGGGTGCCGGGCGACTCCACGCGCTTTCGCTTCGACCCGAGGAGGCGCTTCTCGGCCGTCCTGCGTCGGGAAGGCCGCGTGCAGCTCGATTCGGACGCGAACGAGCTGTACACGCTCCTCCGCCGGCTCCTGGTCTTCATCGAGACGTCGCTGCGCGCCGCGCTTCAGTGGGCCGGATTCGAGCCGAAAGATCCGCCCCCGCGCCGGAGGCGCCGCCGCTGACCGGCGAATTCCGAGGTAGCGGCCGGTCGGCGCTTGTAGCGGTCGTCACGCGCCAGCCGTACGGCTAGGTGCCGTCATGCCGGGCCGGTAGCGTCCCGGGCCGTGGCCGTCGACCGGGCATCCGAGGACCCCGGCCTGCTGAGCCCGGAACTTGTGCTCGTCGCGAGCCCGGAGGAGACGCAACGAGCGCTCGCTCAGCTTCCCGAGCCCCCGTGGAGCGCCGCGGCGGTCGTCCGTCCGGCACGGCCGGCGGAATCGACTCCCGTCGAGCGCACGCGTCGACGCTCGCAGCCGAGGTTGCGTCTGGCAGTGATTCTCGCGCTCGCGGTGGCCGGCCTTGCCGTCGCCGGCTACCTCGCGAGAGCGTGGCGCGACAGCCACCAGGTCTCCCTGCGCACGTCGGTGCCGCCGCCCGCCGCTGCGTCGTCGCGGCCGGCCGTTCCGGCAGCGTCCGTCGTGCCGCGACGGCCGCACCCGCGGCCGGCCGCCCGCACGGCACCGAAGGCGCCGCGCGCGGCCGGCGGTCAGAAGTCGCCGGCGGCACGGAAGACGACATTCGTCCCGGCGCGGACGTGGGCCTGGGTCCCGGTGCGAGGGGCGGCCGCTTACGAGGTGACGTTCGTCAGGGCCGGCCGCGTGGTCTTTCGCGCTCGATCGCAGGAACCACGCGTGCTCATGCCGCGGCGATTCCGCTTCCGGCCCGGCACGTATCGCTGGACGGTCCGGGCGCTCCCGAAGCACGCCGGGACACGGCCGATCGTCGACTCGACCTTCTCACTGACCGCTGCCGGTGCGACGGCAGCCAACACCAACACCACAGCTCATTAGACAAAACGCCGACAGTTGTGAAGTAGACGGAGGATTCCGTCGCCCGCGGGACAAGGAGTCAGGCGGCTAGCAGCTCGTCCCGGTCGCCCCGGCAGCGAAACGACCCGGTCTCGCCCGACCACTCCGAGGAGGGCCCGATTTCATGTCGCAACGCCGCTACGCCCAGTTCGCCGTTCTCACATTGTTCCTCGCATCGGTTTTCGTTTCGATCACGGCCGGCTCGGCCGCAGCCGCCGGCTATGGATCGACGACGAGCCACACGTTTCGCCTCGCGGCCCCCACAGGGCTGACGGTCGGTGCGGTTGCGCAGACGTCCGTGGCGCTCGAGTGGACCGCTTCGAGCGACCACGCAGCCGGCTTGGGCTACACGATCTATCGAAACGGGGTCGCGCAGGGGACGACCACAGGGGTCACGTATGCCGTCGCGGGTCTCGCGTGCGGGACGACGTATTCGTTTGCCGTCGACGCCTACGACGCGGCGGGCGACCGCTCGGACGCGGCGACGATCTCGGCGCCGACGGCTCCGTGCCCGGCCCCGCCGCCGGCGCGCGACACGACGCCGCCGACGACTCCGACCGGCCTCGCCGTCGGAGCGATCGCACAGACGTCGCTGACGCTCTCGTGGCACGCCTCGACGGACGCCGTCGGCGTCGCGGGATACACCATCTTCGAGGACGGTGCCTCGCAGGGCACGACGACGGGCTTGACGCACACCTTCGAGGGCCTCGGCTGCGGCAGGACGTATTCGCTTGCGGTCGAGGCCTTCGACGCGGCGGGCAACCGCTCGGCGCCCGCCGGCGTCTCCGCCTCGACTGCCGCCTGTGCTCCGCCCCCGCCGGTCCCGTCCGGCTCGGGCTCGACCGGCTCCGGCTCGACCGGCGGCTCGGCGGGGTCCGGCTCGACCGGCGGCTCGGCGGGGTCCGGCTCGACCGGCGGCTCGACGGGGTCCGGCTCGAGCGGCGGCTCGACTGGTGATTCTTCGGGCGGCTCGACCGGAGGCTCTTCCGCTCCCGGCGTCGCCGTGTGGGTGTCGCCCGCGGGCAATGACGGTTCGTGTGTCCGTGGAAACCCCGCGCTGCCGTGTGCGACCTACCAGCGGGCGTATGCGCTCGCGCGCACCGGTGACTCCATCCAGGTCGCGCCCGGAACGTACCCGGCCACGAATCCGGCCGGAAACGCGATCGAGATCAACGGGTCGAATCCGTCGCTCACGGGGTACGTGACGTTCGTTTGCGCACCGAATGCCGGCGCGGACACCGTCGACGAGGCGTCGAACGCGTTCAACGTCGCGATTCGGGCGGACTGGGTCGCGTTCCGAGGATCGTGTTTCCATTTCCGCGTCCTGCACGTCAACTATTCCGGCGACTCGGGAGTCGGTGCCGATCATGTGTTGATCGACGACGTGCACATGGACAGCTTCCAACTGTCAGGTGCGCACGACACGACGATCGAGAACTCGCAGATCGGCCCCGCGCTCATGTGTTATGCGCCGGGGCAAGGAACGGCGGCCACGCAATGCCGGAACTACGCCGCGTTCCCGGGTCCGTGGCAGACGGTCGCGCAATGGTGGTCGAGGACGCCGACCGGGGGAACCGGTGCCGCTCAGCTGGAGCCGTACATTCACGACCGCGGGAACGGCAGCGACTCGAGTCAGTGCTCGACGAACGTCACCATCTCGGGCGATACGTTCCACGACCTGCAGTCGACCGATTCCGCCGTCAACCACACGGGCGGCCTCCTGATCGACGGTAGCCCGTGCCAGTCGTGGGACCACAACCTCGTGATCGAGCGGAGCGTGTTCGAGCACAACATGAGCTACGGGATCGAGATGGATGGTCCGATGAGCGGCAGCACGATCGAGAACAACTGGATCGGCCAGGGCTTCGGCGCGCTCGGCACCGGTGGCGCGCTGACGCTCCAGCAGGACGCCGGCCGTGGCGACGGCCTCGAGTCGGGCTGTCGCGGCGGCGCGCACAAGGTTTCAGACATGCTGATCCGATACAACAGCGTCGGCGGCTACATGACGGTCAACGGCAACGGCGACTCCGCCGTGTCCGGCTGCTGGTCGAACGTCCGCATCATCGGCAACATCTACGCCAACTCGGCCTTCGGCGGCGTCGACTGCGGAGGCATCAACTCCTCCTACACGCAGGTCACGATGGACTACAACGCGGTCGCAAGCTTCGTGTGCGGGAGCCACGGCCTCGCGATCGGCAGCTTGCCGTTCGTCTCGAACGGACCGCCGCTGAACTTCGCACTCGCCGAGCCGGTTCCGCTGTTCGTGCCCGACGACGGGTCCAGCTATTTCGTCGGGTCCGACTTCTTCGGTGCGGCTCGCACGTATGCGACGCAAGCGGGAGCCGTAGGGCCGTGACCCGTCGTCGCCGGGCGGCCGGAAGGGCCATCGCGGCGATTCGCGCTCGTTGGGCTTTTGGGTGATTCCGTCGTATCATCGGGTCGTCCGGACAACGCCGCGCGGAGGCTGTAGCAGTGAGCACAGTGAGCTGGGAGATGGCGGTGGGCCGGGAGCTCGCCGGCTACCGCATCAACGGTGTGCTCGGTCGCGGCGGCATGAGCATCGTCTACTCCGCCGAGCACATGCGGCTCGGCCGCCAGGTCGCGCTCAAGGTCCTCGCGCCCGCGCTCGCGGCCGACGACGCCTTCCGCGCACGCTTCACCCGCGAGTCGCAGCTCGCCGCGGCGCTCGACCACCCGAACATCGTCGACGTCTACGACGCGGGGGAGGCCGACGGTCTGCTCTATATCGCGATGCGTCTCGTACGCGGATCCGATCTCGGGGCGATCGTCGAGCGCGACGGCCCGCTGTCGCTCGGACAGGCGCTCTTCACGATGGAGCAGGTCGGGAGCGCGCTCGATCTCGCCCACGAGCAGGGCCTCGTCCATCGCGACGTGAAGCCCGCCAACATCCTCGTCGAGCGTCCGTCCGACCGCGTGTATCTGACCGACTTCGGGGTGGTAAAGCAAACGTCGTCCGGCGGCTTGACGAAGACGGGCTATTTCCTCGGCACGTTCGAGTACGCCGCACCGGAGCAGATCGAAGGGCGCGAGATCGACGGCCGAACCGACGTCTACGCGCTCGGCTGCGTGCTGTACGAGTGCCTGAGCGGCGAGGCCCCGTTCCTCGCGGAGACGGAGGGATCGGTCATCCACGCGCATCTCGTCGACGCCCCACCGCGGCTGACGACGAAGCGGCCGGACCTGCCCCGCGGGATCAACGACGTGATCGCGACCGCGATGGCCAAGGCGAAGGAGGACAGGTACCCGACCTGCGGCCAGCTCGTGCGCGAGCTGAGATCGGTTGCGCTCGGCGGCACCCTCGCAGGCGATCGTGCCGCACCGACGATTCAGAGCGCTACGGCGCCGCTGCTCTCGGAGACCTCGACCCACGACGCACCTGCGCCCGACGCCGCTCCGCCGCCCGTACCGGAGAGCAGCCTCGTGCCTGTCGGCCGGGAGGAGCCCGCATCGCCGCCGGTCGACGCCGGAGCCGGGACACCGCCGCCGGCGCCCCCGGCCGAGCCCGCCGCCCGCCGCACCGTCGAGCTCACGGGCCGGCGCCTCGTGCTCGCTGCGGCGCTGCTCGTTGCGTTGCTCGCCGCCGCCGTCGTCGCCGCGGTGCTCCTGACCCGGGGCCACAGCACGCCCGCGGCATCCTCCACGGCAGGGAACGGCGCGTCCACGGGGTCGGGCCAGTCCGCACCCGTCGCGATCGGAATACGCGGGGTCGTGCCGTCGCTGCTGCTGAAGTACTGCGAGACCGTGACGCCGACGAACGGCGCCGCCGCGACCGCTGCCTGTACCGCCCCTGCCGGCGCAACGACCTTCTGGCCGGACAGCTGGTCGTTCTCGCTCTATCCGAGCACGCCCGCCGTCCTGAAGGCCTACAACGCGCTGCGCGTCCAAAACGGCATCGGCAAGAACTTCGGCCGCTGCGATCGGACCGCCTGGGCGGGCGAGGGAGCGTGGCTCCACAATCCCGAACCGGGTGCGCAGCCGAAACCCGGCGGCCGGCGCTTTTGCTACTTCCAGGGGAACGTCGCCGTGATCGTCTGGGTGCACGAGAAGTTCGCTCAGCCGAACCACATCGACATGCTCGGAATCGCGCGCGCGTCCGGTAGCGACCACTTCAACCTGTACGGCTGGTATGCCTTCTGGCATCACACCGTCGGCAAGTGCATCGCGCCGAATTGCGTTGCGCGCTTGAAGTAGCTCAGCCCGCGCCGACGCCGGCTGCGACGAGCCGGTCGAGCTCCCGTGCGATTCTCGCGCGCGCCGTTTCGTTCCCGAGCTCCGTCGCGGCTTTCAGCGCGCGCTGCAGCAGCGCAGTCGCCTCGGAGTTTGCGTTCAGCGACGCAGCGCGCGCGCCCGCGAGCTCGAGATACTCGAGCGCCTTGGCGCGATCGCCGCTTCGGGCGTAGTACGACGCGAGCACGTCGAGGTATTCCTCCCGCGAGCTCGCGTACAGCTCTTCGAAGGCCGTGCCGACCTGGCCGTAGAGCTCCTCGCGGCGAGCCGGGGTGAGCGTCGACAACGCGCACTCCTGCAGCAGGCCGTGCTTGAAGGAGTACACGAGCTCCGGGTAGCGGCGCAGCTCCTTGATCACCTGCGCGCGGAGGAGGATCGACAGGTCGTGCTCGAAGGTCTCGCTCCGCGCGAGTCGCTCGAGCACGCTCGCCGGAAAGCTCCGACCGACGACCGCACCGACCTGCGCGAGCCGCCGCGCGCCGTCCGGCAGGTTGTCGATCCGCGTCATCAGCAGGCCTTCGAGTGCGGGCGGAACCTGCTGCGCCGGCGTGCGGGTCAACGCCCAGGTGCGCCGGCGGCGCTCGAGGCCGCCGTCCTCGATCAGGGCTCGAAGAAGCTCCTCGAGGTAGAGCGGATTGCCTTCGGCGCGCGCGACGACCTCGGCTCCGGCGACCGGGTCGACGCCGTCCGGGAGCAGCATCGACAGGAGCTCGTTCGCAGCCTCGGGCGTGAGCGGCTCGAGCGTGAGCTCGGAGGTGCGGTGCGCGTACTCCGCGAGCGCGTGCAGACGGAACCGGGAAGCTTCCGGTGGATCCGGCCGGAACGCAGCCGCGACCAGGAGCGGTGCCCGATCGGTGACGTCGAGCAGCGATTCGGCGAGCTCGCGCGTCGGCGCATCGGACCAGTGCAGGTCGTCGATCGCGACGATCACGGGTTGGCGTTCGCACAGAGCCTCGATCCAAGCGCTGAACATGATCCGGATGTCGCGGGCGAGCTCGTCCGGACGAGTGGAGACGCCGGTGCTCGTCGCGACGCGCAGGCCGAGAAGCGTCCCGAGCTTCGCGACTGCGTCATCGGTGTCGAGGCGGTCGAGCGGGGCGAGCCGCGACCGGAGCTTCGTCCGTACGGCGACCTCGGCCTCACCCGGCTCGACGGCGAGCCAGCGTCGAAGCACCTCCGCGAACGGCCAGTAGAGCAGCTCGCCGCCGAACGCGCGTGCGTTGCCTTCGAGCCACAACGCGCGGCCGGTTGCGATCGTGGCGAGCTCGGTGAGCATGCGCGTCTTTCCGATCCCGGTGTCGCCCGCGAGCAGGAGCACCTGCCCGCGGCCCGCGACCAGCTCGTCGACGGTCGCCCGCAGGCGCGCGACCTCCTGATCGCGTCCGACGAGCGGGGTCGGAGCGTGTTCGCGCCTGTCCGTGAGCGCGCCGACGAGGCGCCACGCCGAGACCGAATGCGCACGACCCTTCACCGTGAGCTCCCCCAGGGACTCGAGGACGAACCGGTGCGCGAGCCGACGGGCGGTCGATTCGCCGACCACGATCGTTCCGGGCGCAGCGGCGGATTCGAGACGCGCGGCGACGTTCGCCGCATCGCCGAGCGCGACGACCTGGCGCTCGGCCGCGCCGACGACGCCGACGGCAGTTCGTCCGCTGTTGATGCCGACGCGCACGTTGAAGTCGGTGACGCCCCATGCCGTCGAGATGTCGTGGGCGTACTCGGCGACGACGCTCAGGATGCGAAGGGCCGCGTACGCCGCTCGAGCCGGGTCGTCCTCGTGCGCGCTCGGGATGCCGAAGAACGCCGCCACGCCGTCGCCCATGTACGACTGCACCGTGCCGCCGTACTGCTCGACGACGCGGGAGATTCTGCTGACGCATTCGCCGATCAGTGTCTTCACCTCGTGCGGCGCGAGCCGCTCCCCGAGCGCTGTCGATCCGACGACGTCGACGAAGAGCGCGGTCACCGGCCGCAGCTCGTCCTCGGCGATCCCCGGAAGGGACGCCGGAGCCGCGGGCGTCGCGGCCTCCCCGGGCAACTCCGCGGGAGACGATTCGGCGAGCGAGACGCCGCAGTACGAGCAGAATCGCGCTCGACTCGAGAGCTCCGCATCGCATTCGGGGCAGCGGCCGGACGCGCTTGCAGCTGCCGGCCGGCTCGGCGCCGGCGCCGGGGGAGCCGCCGGCTCGATCGCCGCCGCCTCGACCTCGAGCAACGTCTTGCCGAGACGGACGCGGTCGCCCGGCCGGAGCTCGACGGGAGCGTCGATCCGGCGGCCGTTGACCCACGTTCCGTTCAGGGAGTCGAGGTCCTCGATCTGCAGCGTGTTGCCGATCGCCCGAACGACGGCGTGACGTCGCGAGATCTCGAGATCGGCGATCACGACGTCGGCATTCCCGCGGCCGAGGACAACCGGCGATCCGACCTCGAGCCGCCGGCCGCCCAACGGTCCCTCCCTCACGAGAAGCGCGGGCACCGCTCGATCGTACTTCGCCGGAACGCGCCGGCGTGGGCGCGCCTCAGGCCAGCACGATCGGAACGCCGTCGGCGAGCGTCTGGTAGACGACGCAGTAGCGTTCCGTCGTCGCGAGCAGCCGGCGGATCGTCGCCTCCGACTCGGAGTGGGCGAGCTCGAAGCGGACGCGGATCGCCTTGAAGCCGACGGGGACGTTTTCGTCGCGTGCGACCCCGAGCGTGCCGCGGAAGTCGAGATCGCCCTCGACGTGCACCGTGCCCTCGACCGCGACCCCCATCGCCGTTGCGACCGCCCGCAGCGTCACGCCCGCGCATGCGGCCAGAGCCTCGAGGAGCATGTCGCCCGAGCAGGCGAGCGTGCCCGTGCCGCCGGTCGCCGGGTGCAGCCCGGCTTCGACGAGCGCCTTGCCCGTCGCGACCGAGCACGAGACCCCGTCGGCGCCGAGCGTTCCGGCCGCCCGGAGCGTGACGAGGGCCGCGGCCGGATCGTCGCGATACCGCTCCTTCAGGGGGGCCTGGACGGCCTGGAGCTCCGTACGGTCCACGAATCCGAACTCTACGTCGGCCTGTACCCGCTTCCAATGGGTGGACTGCCGTCATACGCTCCGGACGTGCTCGTTTGCGCGGCGTGTGGCCAGGAAAATCCCGACTTCGCCAAGTTCTGCCTGGCGTGCGCGGCGCCGCTCGCACCGGTCGACGCGCCGGCAGGAGAAGAGCGCCGCGTCGTCACCGTCGTCTTCGTCGACCTCGTCGGGTCGACCGCGCGCGCCGAGGCGCTCGATCCAGAGGACGTCCGCGCGTTCCTCGCCCCGTATCACGAGGCGGTGCGGAACGAGCTCGAGTCGTTCGGCGGCGTGGTCGAGAAGTTCATCGGCGACGCCGTGATGGCCGTCTTCGGCGCCCCGACCGCCTACGGCGACGACGCCGAGCGTGCGGTCCGCGCGGCGCTCGCGGTGCGCGACGCGGTTGCCCACGACGACCTGCAGCTGCGCATCGCCGTGAACACCGGCGAGGTGCTCGTGGCGCTCGGCGCGCGCCCGGCGTTCGGCGAGGCGATGGTCGCGGGCGACGTCGTGAACACCGCTGCGCGGCTTCAGGCGGGCGCGCCGACGAACGGCGTCCTCGTCGGCGAAGAGACCTGGCGCGAGACGCGCGACCAGATCGACTACGAGCCGACCGAGCCGCGGCACGGGAAGGGCAAGTCCGACGCGATTCGCGCGTGGATCGCGCTGCGCGCCCGCGGCCCGCAGGGCGAGCGCCCGCTCGCGAGCACGTTCGTGGGGCGCCGCCGCGAGCTCCGGCTCCTGCACGACGTCTGGCAGCAGGTGCGCGACGAGCGGACGCCGCACCTCGTGACGATCGTGGGCGCCGCCGGCGCGGGCAAGACGCGCCTCGGGCTCGAGTTCGCGCAGGAGATCCGTGCGGCCGGAGGCCTCGTCGTGCGCGGACGCTCGCTCCCGTATCGCGAGAGCAGCGCCTACGGCGCGTTCGCGAGTCAGGTCAAGCAGCTCTGTCACATCTTCGAGAGCGATCCGCCGACCGTCGCGCTCCAGAAGCTCCGCGATACGGTCGGCACGCTCGTCGACGAGCGGGCCGCCGGCGACGTCGCGTCGCACCTGGCGCTGCTCGTAGGGCTCGATCCGTCGGTCGAGGTCGCGGATCGCGAGACGCTGTTCTTCTCGGTGCGCATCTTCATCGAGGCGATTGCCCGCGATCGGCCGACGCTCCTCGTCTTCGAGGATCTGCACTGGGCGGACGAGAGCCTCTGCGACCTCGTCGAGCTCCTCGCCGCGCGGCTTCGCGAGCTGCGACTGCTGATCCTGGTGCTCGCGCGTCCGGAGCTGCTCGACCAGCGCCCGGGCTGGGGCGGCGGCCTGACGGCCTACACGACGCTGCCGCTCGGGCCGCTGCCCGAGGAGGACGCGCGGCAGCTCGCGCTCGAGCGGCTGGCCGAGCACGCCGCGGCGGCGCACGACGCCCGCGTCGCGGAGCTCGCACGCACCGCCGCGGGGAACCCGCTCTTCATCGAGCAGCTCGCGGCGACGTTGTCGGAGTCGGCGGGCACGTTCGACGCGCCGCTGCCGAACACGATCCGCGGCCTCCTGGCGGCGCGGCTCGACGCGCTGCCGCAGTCCGAGCGGACCGTTCTCCTCGACGCGGCCGTCGGCGGGAAGACCTTCTGGCGCGGAGCGCTCGAGCGGATGGGCTGCGGCGGCGAGCGGCTCGGCGAGCTGCTCTGGTCACTCGAGCGGCGCGACCTGATCCGCCGGGAGACGGTGTCCGCGATCGAAGGCGACGAGCAGTACACGTTCACGCACGTGCTCATCCGCGACGTCGCGTACGACCTGCTGCCGCGTGCGCGCCGCCGCGAGCGTCACGAGCACTATGCGCTCTATCTCGAGGCTGCCACCGCCGAGCTCGGCGAGGCCGGCACGGCACTTGCGCGCCACTGGCACGAGGCGGGTGACGACGGTCGCGCGCTCGAGTACCTGCTCGCCGCCGCGGAGCAGGCAGAGCACGGCTGGGCCAAGGACCGTGCGGTGGCCTTTTACCGCCACGCGCTCGAGCTCGTCGACCCGAGCGACACGGAACGCCGCAAGCTCGTGCTGCGCCGCCTGGCGGTGGCGCAGCAGGCGTACATCCACGTCGACGACGCGATGCTGGGGCTGCGCTCGCCGCAGCCTTGAGGGCTCAGGCGGCCGTCGGCGGAAAGTCCGCGGGGCTGACGTCGCCTGCGATCTCGTGCAACCCCTCGATCGTGTGGTTGCCGAGCTTGTGCGAGTGTGCGCGCACGATGTCTTCGTTCGGCGCCCCGTAGACGCAGTAGGTGTGCACTCTTCCGTCGTCGTCGACGACCACGTGGCTGTGCTCCCACGTGATCTCGGGGAAGTCGCCCTCGATCAGCTCGCGCGAGGAGCGGCCGACGGCCGGCATCTGCTCTTCCGTGACGTCGAAGGCCCGGACGACGAGGTACCTGGGCATGGCCGAGATCCTACGACGGCAGCGCGCTCGCGGCAACGCGCTTCGGCCTCAGGTCGAGGCCGGTCACCTCGCCGCCGCACGCTTCGCAGGTATGCACGACGTCCACCTCGTGACCGCACGCGTGCACCCACTGCGTCGAAGGCACCTGCGACGTCCAGCGCTCGCCCCATTGCGCCAGGCTGAGCAGGATCGGCCGCAGCTCGTCGCCCGCCCTCGTCAGGTGGTACTCGTAGCGCGGCGGGTGCTGCTGGTAGAGACGCTTCTCCAGCACGCCCTCCGCTTCGAGCCGCCGCAGCCGGCTCGTGAGGATGTCCCGCGGCGCGCCGGTGTTCCGGGCGATCTCGTCGAACCGGTGCACGTCCAGCGCCAGCTCCCGCACGACGAGCAGCGACCACTTCTCGCCCAAAACGGACAACGCGGCGGCGATCGTGCAGGGGCGAGGGAAGCGGTCGGCCATCTTGCCCGTCCAGTGTGCCAGAGAGGGTTGACTTCTCCAACCCTTGTTAGTAGGTTTCTCCAACTCACTTGTGCACACTCGCATGATCAACCCGAAGCACGGCCCGGCGATCCTCGTCCGGCCGCTCGCGAGCGGCGACGTCCAGAGCGTGTGCGACGTCTTCGACCAGCTGAGCGACGAGTCGCGGCGGGCGCGTTTCAACGGCCCGAAGCCGCGGCTCTCGGAGCGCGAGCTCGAGCAGCTCGCGACCGTCGACGCGTCGCGCCACGCCCTCCTCGCCTACGTCGAGGGTGAGCCGCGGCCGATCGCGATCGCCCGGCTCGTGCGCGAGACCCGTACCCGCGCCGAGATCGCATTCGCGGTGGCGGATGCCTACCAGGATCGCGGCATCGGCTCGGCGCTCGCGGCCGAGCTGATCGCGGATGCCCGCGCCGCGGGTATCCGCGAGATCACCGCGCTGACCTCGAGCGACAACCCCGCGGCGCTGGCGCTGCTCCGCCGGACGACCTGCGTCGTCGACGTCAGGCCCGAGGGCTCCGACCTCTCGGTTCGCGCAGCCATCGCGTAACCTCAGAGACATGAGCAGCGTCGACCTCCGCGGCTTGCTTGCGAACGCGGGCGACGAACACGAGCGGTGGGCGCGGACCATCAATCCGCAGTTCATCCGAGTGCTGCGGACGATCGGCTTCGATCGAACGTGGGCGACTGCGCGCGGCGCGTATCTCTACGACACCGACGGCAACCGCTATCTCGACATGCTCGGCGGCTTCGGGATGTACAACGTCGGGCGCAACAACCCGCGGATCCGAGCCGCGCTCGTCGAGGCGCTCGAGCTCGACACGCCGGGCATGCTCGCGATGGGAATCAGCGCGCTGCCGGGCTTGCTCGCCGAGAAGCTGCTCGAACGGATGCCGCCGCGGCTCGGGCGCGTCCTCTTCACGAGCACGGGCACCGAAGCCGTCGAGGCGGCGATCAAGCTCGGCCGCGCCGCGACGAGGCGCTCGCGCGTCGTCTCGCTCGCGCACGGCTTCCACGGGCTGACGCTCGGCTCGCTCTCGGTGAACGGCAATCCGGAGTTCACTGCGCGCTTCCAGCCGCTCCTGCCCGATTGCACCCAGGTGCCGCTCGGCGATCTCGAGGCGCTCGAGCACGAGCTGCGGAGCGAGGACGTCGCCGTCTTCATCGTCGAGCCGATTCAGGGCAAGGGCGTGCACCTGCCGCCCGCCGGCTACCTGGAGGGCGCGCAGGAGCTCTGCCGCCGCTACGGCACGCTCTTCTGCGTCGACGAGGTGCAGACGGGCTTCGGGCGTACCGGAAAGCTGTTCGCGTTCGAGCACTGGGGCCTCGAGCCCGACCTCGTGCCGGTGGCGAAGTCGCTCTCGGGCGGCTACGTGCCGGTCGGCGCACTCGTCATGTCGCGCGCGGTGCACGAAGCCGTGTTCGACTCGATGGAGAACGCGGTCTCGCACGGATCGACGTTCGCGCCGAACGAGCTCGCCATGGCCGCGGGTCTCGCGACGCTGCACGAGCTCAACGAGCAGCACCTTGTCGAAGACTCGTCCGCACTCGGCGATCGCCTGCTCGAGCTCACACGTCCCTTCGTCGACGAGTTCGACGTCGTGTGCGACGTGCGCGGGCTCGGCCTCATGTGGGCGATCGAGTTCGGCGAGCCGGCGCGTTCGGGCCGGCGGACGTGGCGATGGATCGAACGCATGCAGCCCGGGCTGTTCGCACAGCTCGTCGTCGCGCCGCTCTTCACCGAGCACCGGATCCTGAGCCAGGTCGCCGGCCACAACATGGCCGTGCTCAAGGTGCTGCCGCCGCTCGTGCTCGGCGGGGACGACATCGAGGAGTTCGTCGACGCGCTCACCGCGACGATCAAGCGCGCGCAGCGGATGCCCTCGTCGCTCACGCGCTTCGCGCTCACCGCCGCCGGTATCCGCTAGCCTCGCGTGCGCGAGCTGACGAAGCCGCCGCGCGTGCGGCGCGGCGACACGGTCGCGATCGTCTCGCCGAGCGCGCCCGCCGTCGGGCGCTGGCCCCACCGCGTCGAACGGGCGCGCCGCTATCTCGAGTCACTGGGGCTGGACGTGCGCGTGATGCCGAATGCCGCGCGCGTCGACGGCTGGGTTTCTGCGGCTCCGGAGCTGCGCGCAGCCGATCTGCACGACGCGTTCGCCGACGACAGCGTCGCCGTCGTTCTCGCGGGCATCGGCGGCAACCACTCGAACCAGCTGCTGCCCTTCCTGGACTTCGCGCACGTCGCCGCGCATCCGAAGATCTTCCAGGGCTTCTCCGACATCACGGTTCTCCATTGGGCCCTCGCGAAGCACAGCGGCCTCGGCACGTTCTACGGGCCCGCGTTCGTCGTCGCCCTCGGCGAGTTCCCGCACGTGCTGCCGCACACCGACCGGTTCCTGCGCGGCGCCTGGTTCGGCGCCGAGCCGCTCGTCTACGAGCCGGCCGAGGTCTGGACGGACGAGCGGCTCGACTGGAACGAGCAGCTCGACCTCACGCGGCCGCGTGAGCTGCGGCCGAGCGAAGGCTGGGTGACGGTTCGCGGCGGCATTGCCCGCGGCCCGCTCTTCGGCGGCTGCCTCGAGACGATCTGCTGGCATCTGAAAGGTTCGAGCGCGTGGGTCGATCCGGAGGGCGCGGTTCTCGTGCTCGAGACCTCGGAGGAGGCGCCTTCGCCGGCGCACGTCGACGCCTATCTCACCGATCTCGAGCAGCTCGGCGTCTTCGAAGCCGCGGCGGCGGTCGTCGTCGCACGTCCGTACGGCTACACGTCCGAGCGCGCGCAGGTCCTCTGGGACGTCGTGGCCCGCAGGACGGAGGCCGCGGCGCTGCCGTGCTTGCGAACGTCGAGGCCGGTCACACGGATCCGATGCTCACGCTGCCGTTCGGCGTCCCGGCGGAGCTCGACGCGGACGCTCGGACGCTGCGGCTGCTCGAGCCCGCGACCGGTTAGAACGCCGAGCCGAGCTCGCCGAGGTCGGTGCGGTCGCGGATGCACCGCTCGGCCCAGCGCTCGGCGAGCTCGAGGATCCGCCCGCAGAGCTCGCTCGGAACCGGACCGGCGTACGCAGGCGGAACGGCGATCACGACCTGGCGCAACGCCGCCTCGCGGCTCCCGCCGAACTCGTGCCGCTCTTCGGCCACGATTGCGAACGACTCGACCTCGCCGTTCAGCTCGCGCGCGAGCTCGTCGATCTCCGCCTGGGTCGCGTTCCGGCCGGTGAAGACGCCGAAGTTGATCCGCACCTCGACCGCGGGCGCAGCAGGGTCACGGACGCAGAACGCCAGCGCATCTTCCATCAGCCCTCTCGCGGCTCCCATCGGAACTTCAACGCCGCAACGACGAGCGCGGTTGCGCCCCAGGCCGCGAGCACCGCCAGAGCGCCTCCCTTCGTCCAGATCGCGTGGTCGCGGAGGTACACGGCGTTCACGATGTCGATGAAGTACTTGAGCGGCAACACGTCGCCGACCGCGCGCAGGAACGCGGGGTAGTGGCGTGTCGGTCCGAACGACCCGGTGAGAAACGCCATCGGCAGGAGGATGAAGTTGACAACCGCCGACGACCCTTCCGCCGAGCGGATCAGCGACGCGGTCGCGACGCCGATCGCCGCGAAGACCGCCGCGCCGAGCACGATCGCGAGCACGAGCGAGCCGAACGCATGCGGGAACGGCGTGCCGTAGAGCGCCCGGCCGAGCAGGAAGAGCGCGATCACCTGCAGCACGAACACCACGAGCGTCGAGATCAGGAGCGCCGCGATGTACGTCGCGGCCGGCAACGGCGTTGCACGAAGTCGTTTGAGGATGCCCGCCTCGCGTCGCACCACGAGCTGGATCGCAAGGCCCGCGAATGCAGTGTTCGCGCAGCCGTAGCCGAGCAGGCCGGCGAGGAGCGCAATCGGCGCTTTGACGCCGTAGATCTTGCCGCTGTACACCGAGCCGAGCAGCAGAAAGAGGAGCAGCGGGAAGATGAAGATGAAGACCGCGGCTTCTTTGCTGCGCCAGAACGCGAGCTGCTGGTAGCGCAGCTCGTGCGCGAAGATCCTCACTCCTCTCCCTCGGCGACGAGCGAGAGGTAGACCTCCTCGAGCGACGGGCGGCGCACCTCGAGCCGCTCGAGCTCCTCGCCGCGTGCGAGCGCCTCGGCCGTCAGCTCGTTGAGCACGCGTGTCGGCTCCGACGTGCGTACGAGCACCTCCTCGCCGTCGCGGCGGTAGCGGATCTCCACCTCGAGGTCGGTCGTCGTGAGCTCGCGCGGCGTCCCGATGCGGACGATCCGGCCTTCGCGGAGGACGGCGACGCGATCGGCCAGCTGCTCGGCCTCGTCGAGATAGTGCGTCGTCAGCAGCACCGTCTTCCCCAGCGAGCGGAGCGAGCGGATCATCTCCCACGCGGCCCGCCGCGCGGCGGGGTCGAAGCCGGTCGTCGGCTCGTCGAGGAACACGAGCTCCGGATCGCCGACGAGCGCGACGCCGAGGTCGAGCCGCCGCTTCTGCCCACCGGAGAGCGTCTTCACGCGAGCGTCGCGCTTGTCGGCAAGGCCGACGAGCTCGATCACCTCGTCCACGTCTCGCGGCCGCTCGTAATAGCCGGCGAAGAGGCGGTGCGTCTCGCGGACCGTGAGCAGCGGCCAGAGCACCGACTGCTGCAGGACGACCCCGATCTGCTCGCGGAACTCCGGCCCCGGGCGCTCGGGATCGTGGCCGAGCACCGTCACCTCGCCGCCGTCGCGGCGTCGGTAGCCCTCGAGGACCTCGACGGTGGTCGTCTTCCCGGCGCCGTTCGGGCCGAGCAGGCCGAAGACCTCGCCGCGTTCGATCTCGAAGTCGATGCCGCGAACCGCCTCGATCCCCCGATACGCCTTCTGCAGCCCGCGGACCGAGATCGCGCTCACGCGATGTCCACCAGCACGTGCGCACACGGCGGAAACGCCGGCTCCGGCCCGCCCCGGAGCGCCGCGACCGCGCGGCCGCAATCGGGCTGGTGGCCGACGACGACGACCGTCTCGCCGCGGCCCGCTGCTGCGTCTCGCATGTCGGCCGCCGTCGCGCCCGGCGCGAGGCGCTCGTCGGCCTCGGGCTCGCCGAGCCCGAGCGCACGGGCGGTCTCCCGGGCGCGCAGCAGCGGACTGCAGAGCACGACGTCCGCGGCGAAGCCCTCCGCGCGCAGCGAGGCGCCGAGCCGCCGTGCCTGCTCGCGCCCCTCCGGCGTCAGCGGCCGAAGCTCGTCCGGGTTGCCGGGCGACGCCTCGGCATGTCGAACGATCAGGAGACGCATCTTCGGCCAGGATAATCCGGGGATGCCGCTGGGGGCTGCAGCGGGCGTCGCCGCGTTCGCGCTCACCGCTGCGCTTGCGTGCGACAACGGCGGCTTCGATGCGACGACCTGGAATCTCGCGCTCGTCGGAGTGTCCTCGCTCGCGTTGACCGTGCTCATCCTCGGCGGCGCGAGTCTGCCGAATCGCGCCGCCGCGGTCTTTCTCGGCGCGCTTGCGGCGCTCACGGCGTGGACGGCGCTCTCGTATTTCTGGTCGATGTCGCCTGCGCTCGCGCCCGTCGAGGCACAGCGGGTCGCGCTCTACTTCGCGGTCGCGCTTGCGCTCGTGCTCGCCCGCCGCCACGTCGACGCGCGCGCCGCCGCGGCCGGGGTCGCGGCGGCGGCGACGTTCGTCGCTGCGTGGAATCTCGTCGTGCGGATCCGCGGCGTCGCGAGCCCGCAGCTCACGGGTGCGCTCGCCGCGCCGATGGGCTACACGAACAGTCTCGCCCTGCTCTGCGTGCTCGGCCTCGTGCTGCTGCTCGCGCTTCCGCGCGTCGCGCTGGTTGCGTCGCCGGTTCTGCTCGCCGACCTCGGCCTCCAGCACAGCACAGGCTCGTACGCGGCCCTCGCACTTGCACTTGCGGCGTACCTCGCGCTGACGCGACCGCGGCTCCGCCCGGCGCTCGTCGTGATCGCCCTCGCCTGTGTCGCCGCCGCCGGGCTCTCGCTGCGCAGCAACGAGCGCGTGCGGTACTGGCGGGTCGCGGTTCGCGAGACCGAGGCGCATCCGCTCGTCGGCTCGGGAGCCGGCACGTTCGCCGACTGGTGGCTGCGCGAGCGCCGGGTGCCCGTCTCGACGCTCGAGGCGCATTCGTTCTACGTGGAGACGCTCGCCGAGCTCGGCCCGCTCGGACTGCTGCTCGCGCTGACGGTCGTCGCCGTTCCGGTGGCGGCAGCCGCGCGGTCCGGCGAGCCTGTGCTCGCAGCGGCGGTCGTCGCGTTTGCCGTCGGCGCCGCCGTCGACTTCCACTGGGAGCTCGCCGGCGTCACCGCGCCGGCCGTTCTCGTTGCCGCAACGGCGGTCGCAGGCGGCGGAAACGCGCGCCGTCGCTCTGCGAGGAGCGTCGCACCGCTCCTTACGGCCCTGATCGCGGCCGGCGTGCTCGCCTATGCGGGCAACGAGCGGCTCGCGTCTGCGCAGTCGGCATTGCAGGACCGGAATGCGACGGCGGCGGTCGCGGAGGCGCGCGACGCCCTTCGCTTCGCTCCCTATTCCGCGGCGGCGTGGGAGGTGATCGGAGACGCCGAGCGGAGCCCGAGCGCGTATCGTCGCGCGATCGCGCTCGATCCGAACGCATGGACGGCGTGGTCGAAGCTCGCAGGGGTGGCGCACGGCGAGTCGCGCCGCCTCGCCCTGCGCGAAGCGGCGCGACTCGATCCGCTTGCTAGCGAACCGTGACCTGCACGAGCCGGCGCGTCGAGCTGCCGGCGAGGATCGGCTGCCCCTCGACGCGGGCGCGGAGGAACATCACGAGGCCGACGCGCTTGCCGAGCGGCAGATTGCGCGTCGGAGTGATCTTGATCGTCGCCCAGCCTGTCTGGTCCGTGCGGACCTCGCCGCTCGTCGTGTGGCCCCACGAGTAGGGCAGCACCGTGAGGAGGACGAGCGCATCGGCGACCGAGCGGCCGTTCGAATCGACCACGTGGAAGCGACCGGTGAACGTGCGCCGGCTCGTCAACCGGCCGGGCGTGAACTTCACCGAGTCGATCGTGAGCCGGTTCGGGAGCTCGACCTGCGCAGCCTCGATCGTGCCGCCCGTGGGCGTCGTGGTCGTGCCCGGCTTCGTCACGACCGCCGTCTGCGCCGAGGTCGCGGAGCCGCTGCCCGACGAGTTCGACGCCGTGACGGTGACGCGCAGCGTCTTACCCTCGTCGGCCGACTGGACGACGTAGGTCTGCCCGGTCGCGCCGGTCGTCGGGCTGCAGTTGTTGCCGAGCGAATCGCACCGCTGCCACTGGTAGGCATACGTCGGCGTCGTGTCGCTCGACCACGTGCCGGTGCTCGCGGTGAGGGTCTGGCCGGTCTGCGGCGTCCCGCTGATCGTCGGGGCGGCCGTGTTCGTCGGCGCATAGTTCGCCTGCGCCGCCGTCGTCTGAGCGGAGCCCGGGCCTGCCACCACGGTGAGCGCCGCGACCACCGCCGCCACACTCGCGGCAGCTCCGAGCAGCCGCGGCAAGATCTTCCGTGTCATCGAGCCTCCTGTCGCTTTATCGGTTGCAACCTGGATGGAGTTCCCGCGGCCGGGCAGATCGGAACCCGATTTACCGTTTGCTTACTAGGCTGGCGCAATGGCGAGTCACCGCTACGTCGTCGCCGACGTCTTCACCTCCGAGCCGCTTGCCGGCAACCAGCTCGCCGTCTTCACCGACGCGCGGGAGATTCCGGAGGAGCGGCTGCAGCGGCTCGCGCGCGAGGTGAACTTCTCCGAGGCGACGTTCGTCTATCCACCCGAGGGCGACGGCCACGTGAAGGTGCGGATCTTCACGCCGGCGAGCGAGATTCCGTTCGCCGGACATCCGTGTCTCGGCACGGCGTTCGTGATGGCCGCGCCTCTGCAGCTGATCGACATCGTGCTCGAGACGGGCAGCGGCCTCGTCCCCGTGCGGCTCGAGCGCGAGGGGCCGCGGATCGTGTTCGGCCGGATGGAGCAGCCGATCCCGGCGATCGAGCCGTTCGACGCGGCCGACGAGCTGCAGGAGGCGCTCGGCGTCCGCTCGCAGCTGCCCGTCGAGCTGTACGACAACGGGATCCGGCACGTGTATCTCGGGCTCGAGTCGGAAGGCGCGGTCGCCGCCCTCCGTCCGAACTTCGAGCAGCTCGCGGACTTCGGCCCGATCGGCATCAACTGCTTCGCCGCGGCCGGCGGACGCTGGAAGACGCGCATGTTCGCGCCGGCCCACGGCGTGACCGAGGATCCGGCCACCGGCTCGGCGGCGGGCCCGCTCGCGCTGCATCTCGCGCGTCACGGCCGCATCGCCTTCGGCGAGGAGATCGAGATCCTCCAGGGCGCGGAGCTCGGGCGGCACTCGACGCTCTACGCGCGCGCCGACGGCAGCCGCGAGGCGGTCGAGCGTGTCGAGGTCGGCGGCTCTGCCGTCGTCGTCGCGCGCGGCGAGTTTCGCCTCTGATGCGGGTCGCGGTCGTCGGGGGCTCGTGCTCGGGCAAGACGACGCTCTCGAGCCGGCTCGCGCGGTTGCTCGGCGTGCCGCACATCGAGCTCGACGCGCTGCACCACGGCCCGAACTGGGACGAGGCGCCGGCCGAGGTGTTGCAGGAGCGCGTGCGCGCCGCGCTCGCAGAAGCCGCCGACGGCTGGGTCGTGGACGGCAACTACCACGCAAAGCTCGGGCGGCTCGTACTCGACCAGAGCGACCTCGTCGTCTTCCTCGACCCTCCGTTCGCAACGGCGTTGCGGAGGGCGCTGCGGCGGACGTTCGCGCGCGTAGTGTTCCGTCGCGAGCTCTGGAACGGCAACCGCGAGACGTTTCGCAACGCGTTCTTCTCGTGGTACGGCATTCCGTTCTGGGTCGTGCGCACGCACCGTCCGCTCCGCACGAAGATGGCGGAGCGGCTCGCGGGCGACGACGTCGTGCACGTCCGCTCGCCGCGCGAGGTCGAACGATTCGTTCAGTCGATCCAGGCGACCGCGACGATGTCCGGCAGCTCGAACGGCAGCGAGCTCCAGAACACGCCGCCGTTGCGCGAGACATAGATCCGGTTCCGCGCAGCGTAGAGCATCCTGTCGGGATCGTCTTCGGCGATCGCGACCGCGAAGCCCGCCGGCAGGCCGCCGCCGGCCTCGCTCCAGGTCGCGCCGTTGTCGCGCGAGAGCGCGAGCGGTGGGCGGCGCTCGACGATCGCGGCGATCGTCGCGCCGGCGCGCGCGGTCGCAACGAGGCGCGGCAGCTCGACGCGCGGCGCGTCGACGTCGGGAAGGTTCGTTCCCTCTCCGAGCAGCTCCTCGGCCTCGACGTCGACGAGCACGACACCGTCGATCGTCTGTACGGCGGCGATCAACTCGCGCGCCTCAGCAGGACTGCGGCGACGAGCGCGGTGGCGCGGCGCGCGGCCGATGCGGGCGCGTGTCCGGCTTCGCGCGCGGCGAGGTACGCGCTGGCGAACGCGTCGCCCGCCCCGGTCGGGTCGATACCGGCACCGACGGGTCGCGCGGGAATCGTCTCCGCGACGCCGTGCACGACGACCACCGAGCCGCGCTCGCCGAGCGTCAGCACCACCTCGGGGACGCCGAGGTCGGCGAGCGCCTCCGGGTCGCCGCCCGCGAGGACGGCGGCCTCCTCCTCGGCGACCTTCAAGATCGAAACGCGGCGGAGCACGTCGGGGTCGTAGGCCGTGTCGAGCACGAGCGGGCCCGGCCTGGGCGCGCGAACGAGCCCTTGTGCATCGAGCAGGAGCCGACGGCCGGCGCCGAGCCGTTCGAGTGCGGCAGCGTCGAAGTCGCCGCGAAGGAGCGGCGCCACGTGCAACGCCTCGACGCGGCGCAGCAACCCGGGGGGCGGCTCGTCGAGCTGCCACGGCTCGCCGATCGTCTCGATGTGCATCGTGCGCGTGCCGTCCGGCCCGTACCGGAAGGAGAACGACGTCGTCTCCCCGCCGGTCGCGAGGGACGCGGGCAGACCGACCGCGGCGAGCGAGCGCTGCCAGCGCGCGCGATCGGCGTCGCCGCACTTCGCGAAGAGGACGGCGTCGTCGCCGAGCGTCCTCAGCGCGCGGCCCGCATACCACGGTCCCCCGCCGATCCGCGGCGGCTGTCCGGCGACCGTGTCACGCGAGAGATGTCCGATCACGCCGAGCGGCCGCACGGCCGGGAAGCGTAACCGCGAGGCCCAGCACGAACGATGCGCCGAAGCTCGGCAGCGACGCGCCGATCCCGCCGTGCATCGGATGAAGCTCCGAGAGGAAGCGCGACCAGAAGCCGAGGCCGCTGGTCTGCGCGATCCATTCGTACAGGCAGAAGCCGACGAGCCACGACGCGATCATTCCCGGCCGCCACGCAGGGCCGCGGAAGATGTCCGCCTCGGTGTAGTGGCGTCCGGCGATCAGCCAGTCGGCGAGCAGCACGCCGAAGAGCGGCACGAAGAACGCACCGAGCAGATAGAGAAACTGCTGGTACTGCGTCAGGTCGACGCCGAGCGAGATCGCCGTGGCGGCGACTGCGACGACGACGATCAGCAACCGCTGCGATGCGCGCGGAATGAAGTTCTGCAGCGACACCGCGGTCGAGTAGATGTTCGCGAACGCCTCGTCGGTCTCGTCGACGGTGAGCGCGAGCAGCGCGAGCACCGAGCCGACGCCGGCAGCCGCGACGGTCGTGAGCACGTCCGCCGGTCCGGCGATCGCGGGATGCGAGAGCACGAGGATGGCGCCGAAGCCGAACTGGAAGAGCGTCGGGAAGAAATAGCCCAGCCCGCTGCCGAGGAACCCGTCGCGACCCTTGCGCGAGAACCGCGTGTAGTCGGCGACGAGGGGGATCCACGAGACGGGCAGTGCGATCACCAGGTCGACGCCGAGCCAGAACGAGCCGCCGTGCCCGTGGCCGTGCCAGAGTCGTGCGAGGCGCCCGTGCTCGAGGATCCAGACCGTGAGGTAGACGATCGACGCCGCGACGGCCCACACCGCGATCTTCCGCACGAAACGCCGCACGAAGCCGATCGGCCCGAGCAGCGCGAGCGCGAGCCCGACTGCGCCGAACACGAGCTTCCACATCCACACGAGGTGGACGCCGAAGATCCGCTGCGAGAGCGCGCCGGCGGCCACCGCGATGATCGTGATCTCGAACACCGACCAGCCGAGGCACTGGAGCACGTTCAGGCCTGTCGCCAGATACGACCCGCGCTGCCCGAGCGGCGCGCGCTGCAGCACCATCGTCGGCACGCGCGCATCGGCACCGATGTAGCCGGCGACCGCGAGCATCGCGTTGCCGATCAGCGCCCCGACGACGGTCGCGGCGACGGCGTCGCGCAGAGAGAGGCCGAAGTAGGCCGCCGAGACGAGCACGAGCAGCGAGATGCCGAGGTTCGTCCAGAGGAGAAACGAGTCGAAGAAGCCGAGCACCCGCAGCCGCTCCGGCACCGGCTCGATTCCCCACGAAGGCGTCTGCTCGGACATCGCTTTTTACCGTAGCCGGGCCGTCCGAACGGGGTCCGGCCCTTCGGACCTCGCTCGGCTCGTCAACCGCCCGCGCGGCCGTAGCGCACGGCCCGCGCCGCCGTCTGTGCGTCGACGCCTGCGTCGAGCAGGCGCTGGCGCGCCTCGCTCTCGGCGAACCAGCGGAGCCCGAGCCAGATCAGCACGCCGAGCATGATGAAGCTCCCCTCGAGCAGCATCACGCCGCCGCCGAGGCGCTGATCGGCGAGCGGCGAGAAGCCCCACGTCCTCGGCGCGCGGACGTAGGGGGTGTAGAGCGGGTGGTCCTCCCAGAGGAAGAACGACGCGAGGCCGAGCGAGACGAACCACATCGCGACGAGGTAGACGGCCCGGCGGGCGGTGCCGAACCAGGCAGGCCCCGGCAGCACTTCGAAGAGCACCGACCAGACGAGCGCGCCGCAGGCGAAGAAGAGCGAATGCTGCAGGGCGTGCACGGCCGGGTGCGCGAGCGCCGCGTCGTAGAAGTACGGCACGTGCCAGAGCACGAGGTCGCATGCCCAGAGCGGCAGTGCGATGAAGGGGTGCGCGAGCGCGCGCAGCGCGTAGACGCCGCGCAGCGCGAGCGCCGGTCGCAGGAGCGGACCGTTCAGACCGAGCACGACGAGGAACGGCGCGATGTCGCCGATCAGGACGTGCTGGGCCATGTGGATGAAGAAGAGCCGCTCCTCGCCGAGCGCGTCGATCGGCGTCACGAGCGCGACGAGGAGGACGCCGATTCCCGCCGCGAAGCAGCCGAGCTTCCACGCAGGGGGTCGACGGCCGCGGCGCGAGAGCGTGCGCGCGCGCCACCCGTAGAGAGCGGCCGCGAGCGCGAGCGGGACGAGCTGGTACGGCTCGAAGCTCCACACGGCGAGCGTTCCCTCGAGGCCCGACATTGCTCAGGGTTTCCTTCGCAGTCCGACCCGTTTCAGCACGCAGGCTCCGGGTAGCCGCCCAAGGCGTTGCGGAAACGTCATCGTGCGGGGGGCGACAGGGCCGTGGCGGCGCTCGGCGTCGCCGCCGTACTTGTGCTCTCCGGCTGCGGCTCGAAGACGGACATGCTGCATCCGCAGGGGCCGCCGGCGAAGGACATCGCAAGCCTCTGGTGGTGGCTGCTCGGCGGCTGCACGTTCGGGATGCTCTTCGTGACGGCGATGCTCGTGCTCGCCTGGGTGCGAAGGCGCTCCGCCGGGCCCGGCCGCGAGCCGGGCGAGCGTGCGGGCTGGGTCGTCGTGCTCACGCTCGGCGTCGGCGTGATGGTGACGGGGCTCGTCGTCCTCTTCGTCGTCGGCGACATCTTCGTCGCCCGCGCGTCCGAGACGCCTGCCGCCTCCGCCACGGCCTTCACCGTGCGGGCGGTCGGTCATCAGTGGTACTGGGAGTTCCAGTATCCCGGCGGCCGCGTCGTCACCGCGGACGAGCTGCACATCCCGGTGCGGACGCCGATCCGGATCGACGTCGCGTCCGTCGACGTGATCCACAGCTTCTGGGTGCCCGAGCTGAACCGGAAGATCGACGCGATCCCCGGCCAGCACAATGCGATCGAGCTCTACGCCGATCGGGCCGGCGTCTATCGCGGCGAGTGCCTCCAGTACTGCGGGCTCCAGCACGCGCACATGGGCTTTCTGGTCTTTGCCGATCCCGCGGCACGGTACCGCTCCTGGCTCACCGCGCAGGCGAAGCCGGCAAAGGCGCCCGCCGGTGCCGAGGCGGTGCGCGGTGAGCGTGTGTTCATGCAAGGGCCGTGCGCGAGCTGTCACACGATCCGCGGCACGTCGGCGCAGGGGACGGTCGGCCCCGACCTCACGCACGTCGCGTCGCGAACGTCGCTTGCCGGCCTCGTGATCCCGAACACGCGCGCCGAGCTCTCGCGCTGGATCGTCGACTCGCAGGCGATCAAGCCCGGCAACCAGATGCCGGACGTGCGCCTGACGGCAGCGCAGCTGCGCGCGGTCGTCGCCTACCTGGAGACGCTGCGATGACGACGGTCGAGTTTCGCTCCGAAGAGCGGCTCGCGCTGCTCGAGCGGCAGTGGCAGCCGACGCCGGGCGTGCTCGGCTGGCTGACGACGACCGATCACAAGCGGATCGGCCTGCTCTATTTCTGGACGACGCTGCTCTTGTTCGGCGCCGGCGGGACGGAGGCGCTCTTCATGCGCACGCAGCTGATGCGGCCGAACAACAACGTGCTCTCGCCCGCGGTCTACGACCAGGTCTTCACGATCCACGGGATCACGATGATCTTCTTCTTCATCATCCCGATGACGACGGGCGCGTTCGGGAACTACCTCGTGCCGCTGATGATCGGCGCGCGCGACATGGCGTTCCCGCGCATGAACGCGCTCAGCTACTGGGTCTTCCTCGCGTCCGGGATCTTCCTCTACATCGGTTTCGCCACCGGCAACGGGCCGAACGGCGCCTGGTTCGGCTTCACGCCGCTCACCGAGCGCCCGTTCGACCCCTCGCGCGGCGCCGACTTCTACGCGCTCGCGCTGATCTTCAACGGGCTGTCGTCGACGCTCACCTCGTCGAACCTGATCGTGACGATGTTCAAGATGCGCGCGCCGGGCATGTCGTTCAACCGGCTGCCGACCTTCTGCTACGCGTTTCTCGCCGCATCGTTCGGCCTGCTCTTCGCGCTGCCGGCGCTCTCTGCCGATGCCGTCTTCCTCTACCTCGACCGGAACGTCGGCACGCACTTCTTCGACGTCGCCAAAGGCGGGTCGAATCTGCTGTGGCAGCACCTCTTCTGGTTCTTCGGCCATCCGGAGGTCTACATCCTGATCGTCCCTGCGTTCGGGATCGCGACGTCGATCATCCCGGCGTTCACGCAGCGCAAGATGGTCGCCTACCCGCTGATCGCGATCGCCGAGCTGCTCGTCGTCTTCATCGGCTTCGGCGTCTGGGCGCACCACATGTTCGTCACCGGCATCCCGACGATCAGCCTCGTCTTCTTCGCGGCGGCGACGGCGATGGTCGTGATCCCCTCGGCGATCCAGGTTTTCTCGTGGTGCATGTCGCTGATCACCGGACTGCCGCGGTTCAAGACGCCGCTGCTCTTCATCGCCGGCTTCATCTTCATGTTCGTGAACGGCGGACTGACGGGGATCATGTTCGTCGCCGTCCCGATCGACCAGCAGGTGCACGACACGTACTTCGTGATCGCGCACTTCCACTACATCATCTTCGGCGCTGCGGTCTTCCCGATCTTCGGCGGGATGTACTACTGGTTCCCGAAGATCACCGGGAAGCTCTACTTCGAGCGTCCGGGCCAGATCAGCTTCTGGATCATCTTCGTCGGGACGAACCTGCTGTTCTTCCCGATGTACATCGTCGGGCTGCTCGGGATGCCGAGACAGATCTACACCTACCAGTCGGGAATGGGTTGGGATGCGTACAACGCCGCCGAGACGGCGGGTGCGTACCTGACCGCGATCGGGATCCTCGTCCTCTTCACGAATCTTGTCGTCAGCTACTTCCGCGCGCCGCCTTCGGGAGACGATCCGTGGTACGGCCCGACGCTCGAGTGGGCGACATCCTCGCCGCCGCCCGAGTACAACTTCGCGGTCATCCCGACCGTGACGAGCGCGTACCCGAACTGGGATCGCGCCGACCGCGAGCTCGACGCGCGCAAGCTCGCCGAGGGCGTGATGGTGCTCGACCGGGGGCACGAGCAGCCGGTCTCGACGACGATCGACGGCCGCTTCGCCGAGATCATCGAGATGCCGCACTCCTCGCCGTGGCCGCCGCTGCTCGCACTCGGCCTCGGGCTCGTCTTCGGCGCGCTCGTGCTGGACAAGTACGGCATCGCCGGCATCTTCGCGGTCATCTGTGTCCTGACCCTGTTCGCCTGGCACTCGAAGGAGCCGCAGGAGGGATGACGTGACCGACTACGTCTTCGGTGGTCGCCGGGAACGCGACGCGCCGCACACGATGGACGCGCGCAACGCGGAGGAGGTCGCGCGCGCCGCCGCCCAGCGGCTCGGGCTCTCGACCGCATCCTGGGGGATGCTGATGGTGATCGCGAGCGAGTTCACGATCCTCGCCTCGATGATCGGCGCGTACTGGTATCTCCGGCTGCGTGCGGTGCACTGGCCGCCGCCGGGGGTGCTCGAGCCGCGTGTCGTCGTGCCGATGGTGCTTGCCGGCGTGCTCCTCCTGACGAGCGTGCCGATGCAGCTCGCCTCGCGCGCCGTCCGCGCGGGTCGCCTTGTCGCGACGCGGCTCTTCCTGCTGCTCGCGCTCTTCGTCCAGGCCGGCTACTTCGCGTACGAGGTCACGGACTACGGCGACCAGATCAAGAAGATGAACATCAACCACGACGCATACACGTCGATCTACTACACGCTGCTCGGCGCCGACCATGCGCACGTCTTCGTCGGGATGCTCCTCACCGTCTGGCTGCTGCTGAAGCTTGCGCGCGGCCTGACGATGTATCGACTGAACGCGACGGTCGCGATCACGTGGTACTGGCACTTCGTGAACGTCCTGACGGTCGTGATCGTCGGGACGCTGACCTCGGTGCACGTGGTATGAGCGTAGGCTCGACGGAGCTCGTCAAAGAGCGGAGGCGCCGGCTCTGCCGGCGCCGGGAGCGGGTATGACGCGGAAGGTCGCGGTCTTGCAGTGGCTCGGGCTGCTCGTGGCGCCGTGGGCGTGGTTCATGCAGCACCTCATCGGACAGGCGGTGTCGCAGGCGAGCTGCACCGCGGCGAACACCACGTGGGGGATCTCGAACGACGCCTGGCAGGTCGGCCTGCTGATCGGCGCCGGCCTGCTGATCCTGATCTCGGAAGGCGCGGCCGTGGCCGCGTTTCGCTCCACGCGCCGCGACAGCTACGAGGACGCGCCGCCGCTCGGTCGCGTGCAGCTGATCGCGATCGCGGCGATGGCGACGAACCTTCTCTACCTCGTGATCGTCGTGCTCGACGGCGTCGCGTCCATGCTCGGCAGCGGGTGCAGGTAGTCGTGAGACGAGCGCTCTCCATCGTCGTCCTCGCCCTCTTCGTCGCCCCTGCGGCCGGTGCGGCCCCGTCCGGCCTCGTGCCGCAGGGGAAGGCGCTCTTCGGGCAGTACTGCATCTCCTGCCACGGCGCGAACGGCGAGGGCGTGTCACCGTCGCGAACGATCGGCGGCGGCGAGTACCGCATCTCGCGCACCGAGCACGCGTTCGGACCGTCGTTGCGCGGCGTCGGCGCGCTCGCGGCCGACTTCTACCTCCGCACGGGCTACATGCCGTTGCAGCGCGTACCGCTCCAGCCGCGGCGCTCGCACGTGTTCCTGAGCGAGCACGAGATCCGCGCGCTCACGGCGTACGTCGCCTCGCTCGCGCCGGGCCCGCCGATCCCGAAGCCGCATCCCGAGCGCGGCAACCTCTCCGTCGGCCTCCACCTCTTCACCGACCACTGCGCGGGCTGCCACCAGGTCGTCGCGCAAGGCGGCGTCCTCTCCGGCGCGCTCCCGCCGGCGCTCGAAGACGCGACGGCGACGCAGGTCGCAGAGGCCGTGCGGATCGGGCCGTACGTGATGCCGCGCTTCTCGGAGAAGGCGATCAGCAACGCCCAGCTCGACTCGATCGTCCGGTACGTCGAGTACACGAAGCACGCCGACAACGCCGGCGGCTGGTCGCTCGGCGACATCGGCCCCGTGCCCGAAGGGCTCGTCGCGTGGTTCATCGCGGGCACCGTCCTCGTCGGCTTCTGCATGGTCATCGGCAAGCGGTTGCGCAGTGGCTAGAGCGCGCGACGCCCTGGTCGCCGCGGCCGTGCTCGTGCTCGGGCGCGGACGCCGGCGCCCGCCGAAGGACGCCGACCGTGTCGTCCCGAAGCTGCCGCCGGATCCGGGCTCCGAGACGCTCGCGCTCGCGCTCCTGTTCCTCGGCGCGCTGCTCGCGGTCGCGTTCATCGTCTTCTACGCGGTCGACTCGCTCCCGCACAAGACGCAGCTGCTCGGTGCCTCGCTCGGCCTCAGCCTGCTGTCGATCGCGGCCGCGCTGATCGTCGTCGGGAAGAAGCTGATCGTGACGGAGGAGCTCGTCGAGCCGTACACGCCGGAGGAGCATCCGCACGAACAGGAGCTCGTCGCGCAGGTCGTGGAAGAGTCAGGCGACCGGCTGACGCGGAAGCGGCTGTTCAAGCTCGGCCTCGGTGCGGCGGGCGGCACGCTCGGGCTCGCGGCGCTCACGCCGGCGCTGAGCTTCGGCCCGCTCTTCGAGACCAAGCAGTTTCGCGGCACGCCGTGGCGCAAGGGCCGGCGGCTCGTGGACGAGACCTTCAAGCCGTACCGCGCGTCCGACATCGAGCTGAAGGACTTCTACACGGCGTTCCCCGAGGGGCTCTCGGAGGCCGGGCGGGAAGAGTTCGGTGCGCCCGTCGTCGTCCTGCGGCTGCCGCGGGACGAGCTGCACCTGCCGGCGCACCTCGCGGGCTACGACGCGGACGGGATCGTCGCCTACTCGAAGATCTGCACGCACGCGGGCTGCGCGATCTCGCTCTACCGCACGCCGCTCTTCCAGCCCAACGAGCCGCGGCCCGCGCTCGTGTGTCCCTGCCACTACTCGACGTTCGATGTCACCGACGGCGGCAGCGTGCTGTTCGGCCCGGCCGGGCGGCCGTTGCCGATGCTGCCGCTGACGATCGACTCGAAGGGGTTCCTGCGGGCGAACGGCAACTTCGACGAGGAGGTCGGCCCGTCGTGGTGGGGCGTCCGGATCTGGAGGCCGTCGCCGTGATCCGGAAGGTCGTGCGCTTCATCGACACGCGGACGGCGACGACGCCGCTCATCCGGAAGACGCTGCGCTACCTCTTCCCGGATCACTGGTCGTTCCTGCTCGGCGAGGTCGCGCTGTACGCGTTCATCGTCCTCGTCGCGACCGGCGTCTACCTCACGTTCTTCTTCGTCGACTCGACCTCCGACGTGACGTACCACGGCCCCTACAAGCCGCTCGAGGGCCAGCACATGAGCGAGGCGTACCAGTCGGTGCTGAACATCTCGACGACGGTGAAGGCCGGCTTGCTGATCCGCCAGACACACCACTGGGCGGCGAACGTCTTCATGGTCGCGATCATCCTCCACCTGATGCGCGTCTTCTTCACAGGCGCGTATCGAAAGCCGCGCGAGCTCACATATCTGATCGGCGTGACGATGCTGATGCTCACGCTGCTCGAGGCGTACATCGGCTATTCGCTCGTCGACGACCTGCTGTCGGGCATGGGCCTCGTGATCGGCTACTCGGTCGGCCTCTCGCTCCCGTTCGTCGGCGGCGACCTGATGAACTGGCTCTTCCACGGCGAGTTCCCGGGGCAGCACGTGTTGTGGCCGCGGATGTACATCGCGCACGTCTTCATCTTCCCGCTCCTGATCGGGACGCTCTTGACGATGCACCTGCTGCTCGTCGCGATGCGCCACCACACACAGTTCAAGACGACGCGCTCGGAGTCGGAGCATGCGATCCGGGGGGTGCCGGCCTTCCCCGGCCAGGCGCCGCGCTCGCTCGGGCTGATGTTCGGCACCGCGGGCGTGCTCTTCCTGCTCGGCGGGCTCGTCCAGATCAATCCGATCTGGCTGTGGGGGCCCTACCACACCTACGTCTCGACGAACGGCGCGCAGCCGGACTGGTATCTCGGCTGGCTGATCGGCGGGCTGCGCCTCGTCCCCGGCTTCGACCTGACGATCGGCCACTACACGCTCGTGCCGAATCCGTTCTGGGGCGGCGCACTCTTCCCGCTGCTCGTGCTGGGCTTCCTCTATTTCTGGCCGTGGCTCGAGCGGAAGCTCAACGGCGACCGCGCCTTCCACAACGTGCTCGAGCGGCCGCGCGACAACCCGCTGCGCACGGCGATCGGCGTGGGGATGATCTCGTGGGTCACGCTCGTCTTCATCGCCGGCTCGTCCGACCGCGTGTACGTGCTGCTCGACCTGCCGTACACCTCGCAGATCTGGGTCTACCGCGTCGCCGTGTGGGTGATTCCGCTCGCGCTCGCCGCGATCGCGTACTGGGTGTGCGACGCGCTCGTCGCGGCGGAGAAGGTCGAGGCCGACCAGCACGAGGCCGAGGCGCAGGCGCGGCTCGCGCAGATGCGCGAGTCGGCGGAGACGTCGTGATCGCGAGCGCGCGCGGGCTCTTCCTGCACCGCCTGCGGACGATGCTCTGGATCGAGGAGACGCTCGCGGAGGAAACGCTGCCGAGGCTGCGCGGACTCGTGCACGCGAACGATCTCGTCTGGGCGGTGGAGCGCCACCAGCTCGAGACCGAGGGTCACGTGCGGAACCTCGGGCGGGTCTTCCTGCTCGTCGGCGAACGGGCGGCCGCCGTCGAGAGCGTCGCGTTCCGCGGGCTCGAGGCGGAAGCCGAGCAGCTCTTCGGGAATGTGGTCGACGACGCGCTCGCCGACCTTGCCGCGATCGCGGCGATCGCGCAAACCGAGCATCTCGAGGTCGCCGGCTACGTGGCCCTCGAGCACCTCGCCCAGGCGCTCGCCGTCGACCGCGACGTCGTCTACCTGCTGCGCACGAACATGGAGCAGGACGCGTCCGCGCTCGAGCAGGCCGAGCACGCGCTCGCCAAGCTGCTCGCGGAGAAGGTAGAGAACGCGTGAACAGCGGGGCCAGCCCCCTTCGGGGCCTGGCCCCACGCCTGGGGCGGCCGTCGAGGCCGCCTCAGGCGTAACCGGATTCGAAGAAGCGCGCCTCGTGCGCGATCGCCTGCTCGCGCGTCAGCCCGAGCGCGGAGTGCGGTTGCGCGCCGATCGCGTCGGCGAACCGCGTGATCACGTTGAAGGCGGCGCAGACGTACGCGGCGTCGCGCAGCGCGGCCCGCGAGACGCCGGCCGCGAGCGCGCGCGCCGCGTCGAGCTGCTCGGGCTCGAGCGTCATCGTCTCGAGGAAGCGAAGCGTCGCGCGCAGTCGCTCGTCGATCGGCGCCGACTCGTAGTCGTCGAGGATCGCGTCCACGAGCTCCGGATCTCCGAGTGCGTACGACGCGACCGCGCCGTGAGCTTCCGTTCAGAACGGACAGAGATTGCGGGCGGAGACGAACGCCGCGAAGAGCTCGCGCTCGGCCTCGCTCCACTCCGAGGGTCCTTTCATCACCCGCTGCATGAGCTGGGAGAACGGCCGGCCGAAGAGCTCGGGGCGATAGCGCAGCGCGCGCGAGATGTCGGAGACGTACCCGTCGCGCTCCTCGAGCTCGCGAATCTGGTCCGCGCTCGCCGTGTCGTGGACGAGGTGAAGCCTCATCCGATCGCTGTGAGTGCCGCCAGCCGTCGCCGGTCGCCTTCGGCGAGCGCAGCGGCCAGCACCGCCTCGACAACGACGTCGACGTCGAGGCCCTCGACATCGCCGTCGACGACGCGGTACGCGTGCCGGCGGACCTTGTCGAGGAGCGATGCAAGCTCGGGCGGATCCTCGCCGCGCGCGATCGCGCGGCGCGCGTGAGCCTGCAGCGCGCCTGGCGACGCGAGCACGGCCTCCTGCACGGCGGCCCACGCGTCGGCGTAGGGGTCAGTCGAGGAGCCGGCGGAGGACGTAGGGGAGGATGCCACCTTGCCGAAGGTACTCGCGCTCCCTGGGCGTATCAAGGCGCAGGCGGACGCGGAACTCCTGCTCGTCCGCGCGCACCGTGACCTCGCGCGCCTCGCCGCCTTCGACTCCCGTGATCGAGAACTCCTCCCGGCCCGTCAAGCCGAGCGTCTCCGGCGTCTCGCCTTCCGCGAACTGCAACGGCAGCACGCCCATCATCAGCAGGTTCGAGCGGTGAATCCGCTCGTACGATTGCGCGATCACGGCGCGCACGCCGAGCAGGTTCGGCCCCTTCGCCGCCCAGTCGCGCGACGAGCCGGAGCCGTACTCCCTGCCGGCGATCACGATCGTCGGAACGCCCTCGGCTCGATAGCGATTCGCGATGTCGAAGATCGTGCCTTCCTCGCCGTCGGGCAGGTGGGCGGTCCACGTTCCCTCGCTGCCGGGCACGAGCAGATTGCGCAGCCGGACGTTTGCGAAGGTGCCGCGCACCATCACCTCGTGATTGCCGCGGCGCGCGCCGTACGAGTTGAACTCGCGCCGCTCGACGCCGTGCTCGGTCAGGTACCGCCCGGCCGGTGAATCCGGACGGATCGCGCCCGCCGGCGAGATGTGATCGGTCGTGACCGAGTCGCCCAGCATGACGAGCACGCGCGCGCCGCGAACGTCCTCGACGGGCTCCGGCTCGCGCCGCATGCCTTCGAAGTACGGAGGGAGCCGGACATACGTCGACTCCTGATCCCACGCGTAGAGCTCGCCGGACGGCGTCTCGAGCCCACGCCAGCGCTCGTCGCCGGTGAAGACGTCCGCGTAGACGTCCCGGAACATCGAGCCCTCGACGGAGCTCGCGATCGTCTCGTCGATCTCCTCCGGGCTCGGCCAGATGTCGTGGAGATAGACCGGGCCGTCGTCGCCGTCGCCGAGCGGTTCGTTGAGCAGGTCGATGTCCATCCGACCCGCGAGCGCGTACGCGACGACGAGCGGCGGCGAGGCGAGGTAGTTCGCCTTCACGTCCGAGTGGATCCGAGCCTCGAAGTTCCGGTTCCCCGAGAGCACGGCACAGACGACGAGCTCGCCCTCGTCCACGGCCGTCCCGATCGGCCCCGGCAACGGCCCGGAGTTGCCGATGCACGTCGTGCAGCCGTAGCCGACGAGGTTGAAGCCGAGCTCGTCGAGATAGCGGTCGAGCCCGGAGCGGCGGTAGTACTCGGTGACGACCTTCGAGCCGGGCGCGAGCGACGACTTGACCCACGGTTTGCGCACGAGCCCCTTCTCGACCGCCTTCTTCGCGAGCAGCCCCGCGCCGATCATCACGGAGGGGTTCGACGTGTTCGTGCACGACGTGATCGCGGCGATCACGACGGAGCCATGCTCGAGCGCGTAGTCCTCGCCCTCGACGCGCACGCGCTTCTTCGCGATCGTCGCGGTGTGCGCCGGCAGATCTCCGGACCTATCGGCGCCGTCTCCGGTCGGCGGATCGCTGGCAGGGAACGAGTCGGCGATCTCCTTGTCGTAGGTGCCGTTGCCGTAGTCGACGCCGAACGTGTCGAGGGCCTCGATGAACGCGTGCTTCGCGTCGGCGAGCGGCACGCGGTCCTGCGGCCGCCGCGGGCCTGCGAGCGAAGGCTCGACGTCGCCGAGATCGAGCTCGACGACCTGCGAATAGGTCGGATGCTCGTCCGGCTCGTGCCAGAGCATGTTCTCCTTGCAGTACGCCTCGACGAGCGCGACGCGCTCGGGCGGGCGGTTCGTCAAGCGCAGGTACGCGAGAGTCACGTCGTCGACGGGGAAGAAGCCGCAGGTCGCGCCGTACTCGGGGCTCATGTTCCCGAGCGTCGCGCGATCGGCGAGCGCGAGCGTCGCGAGGCCCGGTCCGAAGTACTCGACGAACTTCCCGACGACGCCTGTCTTGCGGAGAATCTGCGTCACGGTCAACACGAGATCTGTTGCCGTCGCGCCTTCGCGCAGCGCGCCGGTGAGGCGGAAGCCGACGACCTCCGGCACGAGCATCGAGAGCGCCTCGCCGAGCATCGCCGCTTCAGCTTCGATGCCCCCGACGCCCCAGCCGAGGACGCCGAGCCCGTTCACCATCGTGGTGTGTGAGTCGGTGCCGACGAGCGTGTCGGGAAAGGCGAGGCCGTCGCGCGCCTCGACGACGCGCGCGAGGTATTCGAGGTTGACCTGGTGGCAGATGCCCGTGTTCGGCGGGACGACCCTGAAATTGTCGAACGCGCTTTGACCCCAGCGCAGGAATGCGTACCGCTCGCGGTTCCGCTCGAACTCCAGCTCGACGTTGCGCGCAATCGCCAGCCGGGACGCGAACTCGTCCACCTGGACAGAGTGGTCGATCACGAGCTCCACGGGGATCAGCGGATTGATCTTCGCCGGATCGCCGCGCTGCTCGCGCATCGCGTCGCGCATCGCCGCGAGGTCGACGACGCAGGGGACGCCGGTGAAGTCCTGCAGCAGGACGCGCGCCGGCGCGAACGAGATCTCGCGCGACGGCGCTTCCTCCGCGGCCCAGCCCGCGACGGCCTCGACCTCCTCGTCGCTGCCGTTGCGCAGAACGTTCTCGAGCAGGATGCGCAGCGTGTACGGCAGGCGCGCGACATCCCATTTCGCCTGGAGCTCGTCGAACCGGTAGATCGAATACGTCTCGTTCCCGACTCGGAGCTCGCTCGGCGACGCCACCTCTCGATTGAAGCAAAACTCCTCCGGGAACCGCCGCAGCGTGGTCCCCCTCGCCGCCCTCGGCGCCGTGCTCGTCGTCGCAGCAGGCGTCGATCTCTTCCTCACCGTCTTCAACCACGACGGCTTCCGGTTCGTCGCGGCGCGCTTCCAGCGGCTCCTCTACCGGCTGATCAGGTCGCTGACCGCTGCAGCGCCCGCACGTGCCCGCCACGCGGTGCTCTCGATCGCGTCGGCGGGCCTCGTGCCGGCGACGGTCGCCCTGTGGCTCGCGCTCGAGGTCGTCGGCTTTGCGCTCACGTTTCTTCCCGGCATTCACGGTGCAGGCTTCGCGCTCCGCGGTGCGCGGCGCTCGTTCGGCGTCGCGGCCTATCTGAGCGCAGGCGCGATCTCGAGCCTCACGTTCGGCGACGTCACCCCGCGCTCGGGGCTCGACCGCGCGCTCGTCGACCTCGAGACGATCGTCGGCCTGAGCACGTTCACGCTCGCGCTCGGCTACGTCGTGACCACGTTCGGCGTCCTCAACGCGCTCGACGCGCTGCACGGGCTCGTGCGGCGGCACGCGGAGCATCCCGAGCGACCGTCTTCGATCGTCGCCCGCCATTTTCGAGGCGGCGAGCCCGCCGACCTGCCGTCCTTCCTGCAGGAGCTCGGCGACAAGCTCGAGGCGTACGACCAGGGCCTGCGCCGCTACCCCGTCGTCTACACGTTCCACACGCGGCGGCGCGACCGCTCGATTCCGCACATCTTCGCGACGCTCGGCGAGCTGCTGGAGCTGCGCCGGTTCGGCCTGCCTCGCACGGAGCCGATGACGGAGGATCCGTACCTGGCCGCCTTGCTCGACGGCTACGTCGAGACGGTCGACCGGCTGCGGCGGAGCTTCGTGGGCCCGGACCCGCTCGACCTCCCCGAGCCGCTCTCGCGAGAGAAATTCCGCACCGCCGACGACTTGCTCGTCTCCGAGTTCCGGCGTCTCGAGCAGCTCGCACGCGAGGCCGCAGATCTCTCCGACGGACGCGACGACGAGGGCGCTCGGTACGAGCGCTACGCGGAGTGGCTCCCCTTCCACTGCCTGCACCGCATCGTGCTCGACCGCGTCGCCGACAATCTCGTGTACGAGCGGCCTTCCGAGCGGCGCCGCTAACCCTGCGTTCGCGAGCCCTGTCGCCCCTGTGTCAGCCGGTTGAGCGTCACGAGCCCGAGGCCGCCGACCATGTTCCCCGCGGCCGAGAGCGCGAAGTTGCCGAGGATGAAGATCCACGGATAGTGCGCGCCGTAGCGGTAGCCGAAGATCAGCTCGAGCGTCACCACGATCACGTGGTTGAAGCTGCCGAGCGCGAGCATCGATCCGGCGATCCAGGCGACGACCGTCCGCACGAGCATCGAGGTCTGGCCTTCGACGAACCACGTCATCGCGGTGATCAGCGCGCCGGCGAAGACGGCGCTCATGAACAGCGCGAGCACGCCGTTTGCGTGCACGGTGTCTCCGAGATCGACGAGCGCGGCGCCCGTCCCATACGGCAGCACGCTGTGCGTGCTGAGGATCAGGATGATCACGAGCCCGCCGATGATGTTGAAGAACGGCGAGACGAGCCAGAGCTTCAAGAGGTTCCGAAACGCGTTGCCGTTCCCGCGGTCGATGCCCGCGATCGGGACGAGGAAGTTCTCGGTGAAGAGCTCGCCGCGGCCGACGACGAGGAAGACGAAGCCGATTCCGAACCCGAGCGAGCCCGCGAGATGCGCCGCATGCTTGCCGAAGTGATGCTCGAGCTCGCTCGTGAAGAGCGCGAGCACGACGATGCCCGCGACGATGTCGAAGCCGGCGGCGAGCGCGGTCGACGCCTCCTCGAGGAACGGGCGCTGCAGCCGGCGTATGCCCTCCTCGCGCGTCCGGAGGTAGATCGTCTCCGGATCCGGAACCGACTCCGTCAGATCTTCGGCATCAGCTCGCTCGCCGCCCACTCGCAGAACTCCTCCTGGTTCTCGCCGATCTGGTGGATGTAGACGTGCGTGAAGCCGGCGTCGGCGTACTTGCCGATCAGCTCGAGGTACGGCTGCGGGTCGGCGCCGTACGGCGTCGCCTCGGCGACGTCCTCCTCGTCGACCATCGCGGCCGCCTCCTCGAAGTCGGAGGGCGTTGCGAGCTCCTGGCTGAGCGGGCCTTTCAGCGCGAGGTTCGGCCACTCTTTCGCCGCGCGCTCGAGGCCGCGTTTTGCGTTCGTGTCGTACGCGCAGTGCATCATCCCGACCTTCGCCTTGCCCTCGCCGCCCGCCCGCTCGAACGTCTTGACGACCGAATCGTCCGGCGATGTCGAGATGAGGGCGTCCCCGATCCGCCCTGCGAGCTGCGCGGCTTTCTCCTGCGCGGCCGCGACGTAGACCTCGACCGGGCGCTCCGGCAGCGTGTAGACCCGCGCGTGGTCGACCGTGTAATGGCGGCCGCGGTGCGTCTGCTCGCCGCCCTGCCAGAGCAGCCGCATCACCTCGACCGCCTCCTCGAGCATCTCCAGCCGCTCGTCGGGCAGCGGCCACCGCGCGCCCAGGATGTGCTCGTTCAGGTTCTCGCCCGTACCCACGCCGAGGAAGAAGCGACCGTCGAACATCGATGCGACGCTCGCAGCCGCCTGCGCGACGATCGCCGGATGAATACGCATCGTCGGGCACGTGACCCCGGTGCCGACGCGGATCTTCTCCGTCGCTTGCGCGATGCCGCCGAGCGTCGACCACACGAACGGGCTCTCGCCCTGCGCATCGACCCACGGGTGGTAGTGGTCGGAGACGAGGCAGAACGTGAAGCCGGCCCGTTCGGCCAGCACGGCCTGGCGGACGAACTCGTTGGGCGGATGGTCCTCGGACGAGAGGGCGAAACCGAGTTCGGGCATGGACGCCGCGTTTCCGCGTTTTTGCCGCGGAAACACCGCTACTCGTGGAGCCTGCGGCCGCAGCCCAGTTGAAGACGGCGCTCGTCGGCATCTCGCTGCCGGCGGAGAAAGCGCAGTTGCTCGAGTACGCCGTCCGCCAGCACGTGGAGCCGCAGCACCTCGAAGCGCTGCGGTCGCTGCCCGATCGCGAGTTCGAATCGCTCGACGAGGTCGTCGAGGAGCTCCTGCACGTGGAGCCGCGCAACGCGCACGATCCGCCGTTCCCCCACGAAGAGAGCGGCGTGCCGCCGGGCGCCGCCGACTACACGCAGGCCGACCCTTCCGACACCGGGCAGGTGCCCTCGGACGACTCGTAGGCGTGTCGCGCTACCGCGTCGCACTCAGGAACTCCGTCAGCTCCGAGGCGCGCGCGTTCGGCTTCAGCCTCGTCGTGCTCGTCACCGCGTACCTCACGATCCGCTACCACGGCCTGCCGGGAGCGCACGGCGCGCTCGTGTACCTCGGCGGTGTGCTGCTCGGCCAGGTCGCCTCGGCGGTCGCGGCGTTTCGCGGCTTGCGTGGCACCTGGAGCAGCGGGGAGGAGGTCGAGTACCACGCGTGGGCCTCGGTGCATCTCGCGTCGCCGATCGTCGCCGCGCTCGCCGGCTGGGGGATCGCGTACGGCGTCCATCCGCGCCTCGCGGCGTTCGCCGCGGCCGGTTTCGGTGCCGTCGTCGTCTACCAGTTCGTGCTCGCCGGCGAGCTCGCCGCGGCGATGGCGGTGCCGCCGGGCCGGGCCGGGCACGAGAGCCGCGACGGGGGTTAGGCGCCGCGCGAGGCCGGCGCGGCTGCTTCGCCCGGCTTCGTCGTCGCCTTCGTCCCGTGGCGGTCTGCTCGCTCGCGCTGCGGTTTCACGGTGTACTTCGGGTCGCGCGCCGACTGCTTGCCCGCGTGGTAGACGGCGAAGCGGAGGCAGAGCTCGCCGGCGCAGACGAGCGCGCCGCCGACGACCGCCGCGGCGCGGCTGCGCCGCCCTCGCCGCGCGAGGAGCAGCGCGCCGACCGACGACAGCCCTTTTGCGGCCCGCGAGAACGTCGCGGCCTTGCCCTGGTGGTAGACCGCGCCGGTCTCGCCGAGCCGCAGCTCCATCGCGTGCACGAGCGTTCCCTCTGCCAGCACCCCACCGACGGCGAGGCGACGCGCGGGGCCGGCGTCCGCGGGATCGACGAAGATCGCCGCCGCCGCGCCTGCCGACGCCGCGGCGCTCGCGCCGAACAGCCAGGGCAACTCCTGTCGGCCCTCGTGCCACACCGGGATCGCGGTGTCCGAGATCAGCACCCCGGTGTAGGTCGCGAGGGCCGGCCCGAAGAGCGCAGCCACGGTCTCTGCGAGCAGCTTGACCGGCTTCAGGATCCCGAGCAGCTCGAGCACCGCCGCGGTGTTGGACGCGCCGCCGTTCACGAGCAGGATCCACGAGCCGACGTTCATCGGCGAGGTCACCTTGAACACACGCAGCATGTGGTGGAAGCGCTCGGGCCGCCCGAGATCCGAGATCAGCAGCAGCGGGTTCACCGCGTCCATCGCGGCCCCCAGATAGAGGGCGCGCCTGGAGAGCTTCTCGTTGCCGAAGAGCTTCGCGGAGAGCGAGAGCACCGACGCTGCGCCGGCGATGCCGCCCGTGAAGAAGTACGTCGGGATCTCCCACGTCCACGTCGGCTCCTTGAGCACGGGGCGGCCGTAGTACGTCTGCACCTCGGTCATGAGCGGCCTCCGATGAACGCGCCGAGGATGCCGACGGTGAACGCAGCCGCAGCGATCGCCATGTTCTGCCACATCGCGGGCAGCTGCTTCGTCGTCACGACCGGATCCGGCGGCAAGCCGTACACCTCGGGGTCGTCGAGGAGGAGGAAGAACGCGCCCGCGCCTCCGATCCCGTCGTCCGGGTCGCGCAGGTAGAGCTGTGCGCCGTTCCAGCCTTCCACCTGCAGCTTCGCGAGGCGCTCATCCGCCCGCTGCCGCAGCTCTTCCAGCGGTCCGAACTGGATCGACTTCGTCGGGCACGCCTTCGCGCACGCCGGCTCGTGGCCGCCCTTCAGGCGGTCGTAGCAGAGCGTGCACTTCCAGACGCGGCCGTCTTCCTTGCGGCCGAGGAAGGCGGGGAGGTCGGGCTGGTGGCCGGCATTCTGCGTCGACGGGATGTCGCGCTTGTCGAGCACGCCGAACGGACACGCCGGCACGCAGTAGCCGCAGCCGTTGCAGATGTCCTCCTGCACGACGACGGTGGCGAACTCGGTGCGGAAAAGCGAGCCGGTGGGGCAGACGTCGAGGCACGCTGCGTGCGTGCAGTGCTTGCACACGTCCGACTCCATCAGCCAGCGCAGGCCGGCGGTGCCGTCGCCGTTCGTGCGCAACGGCTTTTCCTGCTCGATGAAGGCGACGTGGCGCCACGTGTTCGCGTCGAGCTTGCCGGTGTTGTCGTACGAGTGCCCCGTCCATTCTTGCCCGTCCTGCGGGATCAGGTTCCACTCCTTGCACGCGACCTCGCACGCCTTGCAGCCGATGCAGACGGAGGTGTCGGTGAAGAAGCCGACGCGCTGCTGCTTCGTTTCGTCGTCGTAGGCTTCCCACCCTGCGGGGACGCCGGTCGGCTCCAGCAACGTGCTCACGAGGCCGCCGTTTCCCTCGACTCCTCGGGCTCCTCGCGCGGCGCCATCTCGCGGCGCGAGTGCGCCTGGTCGCGCAGCTCGGCGACGAACTCCGTGAGCGCCTTGCCGCGCGGGCGGCGGCCGGGCCGAATGCCGCACGTCGCCGCCTTCGTCTCCATGATGTGCACGTTCGGATCGAGCGCCGCGTGCATGAGGTCGTTCGCGCTGTCGCCGCTCGTCAGCAGGCGCTGACCCCAGTGATACGGGAGCCCGATCTGGTGCGTCTTCCGACCTTGCACGGTGATCGGCGGAATCCGGCTCGTCACGAGCACACGCGCCTCGATCGCGGAGCGCGCCGTGTAGATCGTCGCCCAGCCGCCGTGCTCGAGCCCGACCTCGCGCGCGAGCTCCGGCGAGACCTCGCAGAACATCGCCGGCTGCAGCTCGGCGAGGTACGGCACCGAGCGGCTCATCCCGCCGGCCGTGTGATGCTCGGTCAGGCGGTAGGTCGTGAAGACGTACGGGAAGAGGTCGCTGCCGGGCTCCCCGTCGACCGGGTTGTAGGGATCCCAGTCGGCGTCCTTGTGCTGCTGACGGCGCGGGTTCGCGCGCTGCGAGTAGAGCGGATTGTCGAACGGCGACTCGTGCGGCTCGAAGTGCGTCGGCAGCGGCCCGTCGTTCAGCCCCTGCGGCACGAAGAGCCACGAGCGCCCGTCCGACTGCATGATGAACGGGTGGTCGCCGGCGATCGCGGCCGGGCCCTCCGCGTCGTCCGGCGGCACGTAGTCCGGCGGCTTCTGCTGGTCGAAGTCCGGCGTGTCGATTCCGTCCCACTGCTCGCCGTTCCAGTAGACGAGCTTCTTCCGCTCCGACCACGGGTTGCCGTCGGGATCGGCCGAGGCGCGGTTGTAGAGGATGCGCCGGTTGTCCGGCCACGCCCACGCCCACTCGGCCGCGATGTAGTTCTGCTCCCAGTGCGGCTTCTTGCGCGCCGGCTGGTTGACGCCGTCCTTGTAGCAGCCGGCGTAGATCCAGCAGCCGCACGCCGTCGTCCCGTCGTCGTTCAGCTCCTTGTAGCCCGAGAGCGGCTCGCCCGTCTGCACCGTGCTGCCGCCGATCTCCTTCAGCACCGCCTCGGCGCTCGGCTCCTGGATCTGCGCGTGCACCGGATAGTCCCACGCGAGCTTCTGGATCAGCACGTCGCGCTCGTCCTTCGAGTCCTTCAGCTTCGACTTGATGATCCGGCCGAGGTGGAAGTAGAACCAGAGCTCGGAGCGGCAGTCCTCCTTCGGCTCGGTCGCCTGCCAGTGCCACTGCAGGAGTCTCTGCGTGTTCGTGAAGGACCCGTCCTTCTCGGTGTGCGCGGCGGCCGGCATGAAGAAGACCTCCGTCGCGATCTCGTCCGTCTTCAGCTCGCCCGACTCGATCTCGGGGCTGTCGTACCAGAACGAGGCGGACTCGATCTCGACGAGGTCGCGCACGACGAGCCAGTCGAGCTTCGCGAGCGCGAGCCGGTGCGCCTTACCGTTTGCGTTTCCGACCGCCGGGTTCTCGCCGGCGATGATGTAGCCCTTGACGTTCCCCTCGAGCATCTGCACGAGCGTCCAGTAGACCGAGTTGTCGTCGTCGATCCGCGGCAGGTGCTCGAACAGCCAGTCGTTGTCCTGGGTCGCGTTCGGCCCGAAGTACGCGCACATCAGGCTGACCCAGTACTCCTTGAAGTTGCCCCACCAGCCGGTCGGCGCGACGTTCGCCTGCATGTAGTTGTCGAAGCTGCCGTACTCCTCGGCGTGCGGCATCGGCAGGTAGCCGGGGAGGATGTTGTAGAGCGTCGGGATGTCCGTCGAGCCCTGGATCGACGCGTGCCCGCGCAGCGCGACGATGCCGCCGCCGGGCCGGCCCATGTTCCCGAGCAGCTGCTGGATGATCGCTGCGGCGCGGATGTACTGCACGCCGACCGTGTGCTGCGTCCAGCCGACGGCGTAGCAGAACGCGCTCGTCTTTTCGCGGCCGGAATTCTGCGTCAGCGCCTCGCAGACGTAGAGGAAGTCGTCCATCGAGACGCCGCACGTCTCGACGACGAACTCCGGTGTGTAGCGCTGGTAGTGGCGCCTCAGGATCTGGAGGACGCAGCGCGGATGCGTGAGCTCCGGATCCTCCGACGGCGGCTCGCCGTGGCGCAGGCCGCCGCCGTGCCCGCCGTGGCCTGACTGCTCGCCCGAGGGCTTGAACCCCTGCTCGCGCTGGCCGGCGGCGCCGTGCGTCTCCATTCCCTCGTACGACCACGTCGTCGTGTCGTACTGGCCCTGTTCGGGGTCCCAGCCCGAGAAGAGGCCGTCCGCGTCCTCGGTGTCGATGTACGCCTCGTCGATGATCACCGGCGCGTTCGTGTAGTGCTTGACGTACTCCTCGAACCAGAGGTCGTTCTGGAGGATGTAGTTGATGACGCCGCCGAGGAACGCGATGTCAGAGCCGGCGCGGATGCCGACCCACTTGGTCGCCATCGCGCTCGTGCGCGTGAAGCGCGGGTCGATGTGGATGACCTTCGCCCCCCGCTCGCGCGCTTCCATTACCCACTGGAAGCCGACCGGGTGGTTCTCGGCCATGTTCGAGCCCATGATCACGATGCAGTCGGAGTTCTGGAGGTCCTGCTGGAAGTCGGTGGCGCCTCCGCGTCCGAACGAGGTCCCCAGACTGGGGACCGTGGAGCTGTGTCATATACGCGCCTGGTTCTCGACCTGCACGATGCCGAGGGCCGTCAGCAGCTTCTTGATGAGGTAGTTCTCCTCGTTGTCGAGCGTGGCGCCGCCGAGGTTGCCGATCGCGAGCGTGCGGTTCGCGGGCGCGCCGTCCTCCGTCTTCTCCTGCCAGTTCGCCGCGCGCGTGTCGACGATCCGCTGCGCGATCATCTCCATCGCCTGCTCGAGCGAGAGCTCCTCCCACTGCGTCCCGTGCGGACGGCGGTACTTGACCTTGTACTCGCGCAGCGGGTTCTGGGCGTAGCTCTTCGAGGCTTGGCCCTTCGGGCAGAGGCGGCCGCGCGAGATCGGGCTCGCCGGGTCGCCCTCGATGTGCGTGATCTCGCCGCCCTTCACGTAGATCAGCTGCCCGCAGCCGACGGCGCAGTACGGGCAGATCGACTGGACGACGTGCTCCGCCTCGTCGATCCGCGGCTTCAGCGTCTGTGAGCGCGGCGACTGCACCGCCGGCCCGAGACCGAGCGTGTCGCCCTCGCGGAGCTGGCGGACGACCGGCCAGCGCTCGAGCAGCTTCGTGAATTCCATCGCCGAACGGTCTTTCTCAAGATGCCCCGGAAGAAACCTTGAGGTTTGCAGGGCTTTTCTCGGGGGATGAAACAGGTGTTACGCATCGTAATCCGTTGGAACAGAATGGAAAGGAGCTCTCGCCCATGAGCACGATCGATGAACGACGAGAGCGAGCCTCGGCAGGGGTCGCGCTCCAGCACGACACCGACGGCTGGTACGGGGACTTCGCGCGGCCGCGTGTGTTCCTGCAGCCGATCGCGGCCCCGTCCGTGCTCGGTCTCTTCGGCTTCGGCGTCGCGACCTTCATGGTCGCCGCGAACATCGCCGGCTGGTACGGCAACGCGAAGACGCCGCTCTATCTGTGGCCCTTCGCGATGACCTTCGGCGGGATCGGCCAGTTCCTCGCCGGCATGTGGGCCTACAAGGCGCGCGACGTCCTCGCGACCGCAATGCACGGCGCGTGGGGGTCGTTCTGGATCGGTTACGGAATCCTGAACCTGCTGTTCGCGACGCACACGCTCGCGGCGCCGGCGGTTCCGTACAAGTCGACCGACTTCGGCTTCTGGTTCTTCGCGCTCGCGATCGTCACCGCCTCCGGTGCGCTCGCGTCGCTCGCGGAGAGCATCGGCCTGTTCTCGGTCCTCTCGACGCTTGCCGCGGGCTCGGGCATCCTCGCCGGTGCCCTGATCTTCGGCTCGCACGGCTGGTTCGTCGTGGCCGGTTGGGTGCTCGTCTTCTCGGCCGGTTTCGCGTGGTACACGGCGACGGCGATGATGCTCGCCGGAACGTTCGGCCGCACGATCTTCCCGCTCGGCAAGTACAAGCGGGACGCGAACGTGCCGGGCGGCGAGCCCATGCGCCCGATCCAGCTCGAGTGGGCTGAGCCGGGCGTGAAGATGGGCCAGTAGCGCACAGTTCCTTCCTCCAGACGCGGCGCGCCGTTTCTCCGGCTGTCTCACGGGAAAACGGCGCGCCGTGGCGCACGTGCGTGCCTGGATCTGCTTCTTCGTCGTCTTCTGGTGGCTCTGGATGCTGCTCGTGGGCGAGTGGAACCACATCGAGTGGATTGCCGCGACCGCCGCCGCCGCCGCCGGCGCGTCCGTCGGCGAGGTCGCGCGCTCGCGCGCCGGCGTGGACAGCGGCATCTCTCCTCGTCGCCTCGCGGAACTCGGGACTCTGGCGCTCGTCATCTTCGCCGACTTCGCGCTGCTCGTCGTGGCACTCGTCGGGCGTCGCCGCGGGACGTTCCTGACGAGGAACGCACATCACGCGGACACGCCCGGCAACCGCGTTTGGACCGCCGTCGCGGCGACGTACAGCCCGAACGCGTACGTGATCGAGCTCACAGAGGACCGCGTCCTCTTGCATCGGCTGATCCCGTGGCGGCGCTCTGAGGAGCCTGCGTGAACGCATTCCTGCTGGCGGCGACGGTGCTGCTGGCGATGCTCGTCCCGCTCGGGGCGGTTGCGGCATGGAGGCGGCCGATCGACGGATTGGTCGCGCTCGAGCTCGCCGGCGCGATCCTCGTGCTGGCGCTGCTCTGCCTTGCGGAGGGCTTTCACCGGTCGACCTACTACGGGGTTGCGGTGATCGCCGCAACGCTCTCGTGGCTCGGCGGGATCGTCTTCGCGCGCTTCCTCGGTCGATGGCTCTAGCTGCGGCCGGCAACCTCTCCGTCGACGTGCTGCTTGCAGTTGCTGTCGCCGGTGAGCTCGTCTGCGTGCTGGGGGTGCTCGTGATGCCCACGACTTTCGACCGACTCCACTACGCCGCCGCGGGGACGACGGTCCCCGCATTCCTCGTCCTAGCCGCAGTGATCGTGCGGGAGCACGTCTCGTCGGGTGGGCTCGAGGCGATCGCCGCGGTCGCGATTCTCTTCCTGCTCAACCCCGTGCTGACGATCGCGACCGGCCGCGCGGCGCGCGCAATCGATTACGACTCCGCGACACCGCTCGCCGACAAGCCGGATATCGGCGGATGACGTTCGTCGCGACCACGGCGCCGCTGCAGGCGGTCGTCTACCTGCTCGCGGCGGGCGGTGCAGCTGCTGTCGTGCTGACGCGCGACCCGCTGCGGCAGATCGTCGTGTCGGGGATCTACGGCTATGGGCTCGTGGCCCTCTTCATGGTTCTGCAAGCACCCGATGTCGCGCTCTCGATGCTCGTCGTCAGCAGCGTCGCGTACCCGCTCGTGGTGCTCGTCGCGATCACGCGCACGAGGGAGGGGGGCCTGCGCCGGAGCAAGCGAGACACGTGACGCGCGGCGCGCGCATCTCGCTCTTCCTCCTGGCAGCGCTCGGCCTCGCGACCCTCCTCGCCTGGGGCTTTGCAGGACTTCCGTCCTTCGGCGGCAACAGTCACACCTACTCGCACCTGCTCAACCACGTCGTCGTGCCCGAGCGGCATACGTCGAACGTGGTCAGCGCGGTCGTGTTCGACTACCGCGGCATCGACACGCTCGGCGAGGAGTTCATCCTCTTCGCGGCCGTAACCGGAGTCGTCCTGCTGCTTCGACCGGCGGAGAGAAAGGAGCCGCGTGGACGTTCGACGGCGAACGAGGCGCTGCGCACGGTCGGCGGGTTTGCCGTCGGTATCGGCATGGTCGTCGGCCTCTGGCTGATCGCGTTCGGCTACGTGACCCCGGGCGGCGGCTTCCAGGGCGGTGTCGCGGTCGCCTCCAGCACGGTCCTGCTCTGCTTTGCGGCGAACTTCACAGCGTTCTCCCCGCTCGGGTCGGTCACGCTGCTTGACCCGTTGGAAGCGCTCGGAGCCGGCGGCTACGCGATCATCGGCGTCGCGGCGCTCCTGTCGGGACTGCCGTTTCTGACGAACCTGCTCGGTCCGGGGTCGACCGGCACGCTCGAGTCGGGCGGCAGCATTGCGTTCCTCAACTGGGCGACGGGCCTGGAGGTCTCCGCGGCACTGCTCGTCCTCTATTCGGAGTTCCTCCGCGAGCACCTCATGCCGATCGCCGAGGCGCATGAATGAGCTACTTGCCGTTCGTGGTCGCCGGCTTCATCTGCGTCATCGGCCTCTTCGGCGTGGCGACGAGCCGCAACTTGATTCACCTCGCCCTTTGCGTCACCGTGACGCAGTCCTCGACGTACGTCTTACTGCTGTCGATCGGCTACGTCCGCGGCGGCACCGCACCGATCTTCAAGGGCATCAAGCTAGGGACGCGAGCGGTCGATCCGATCGTGCAGGCGCTGACGCTCACCGACATCGTCGTAAGTGTCACGGTGCTCGCGCTCATCCTCGCATTGGCGCTCGACGTCTCACGCGACGCCGGCACGCTCGACCCCGACGAGATCGCGGAGCTGCACGGGTGACCTGGCTGCCACCGCTCCTCGTGGCGGTCCCGCTCCTGACGGCTGCCGTGGTGGCCGGCGGCGACCATGTGACACCGCGAGTGCTGCAGAACGCGATCGGCGTCGCGGGCTCCGCTGCGACGTGCGGTCTCGGCATCGTGCTCTTCCGTGCGGCTGAGCGTCATCAAGTGCTGACGTGGGCCGGCGGCTGGCGGCCGCGGGGCGGCGTCGTGATCGGCATCGACCTGGCGGCGGATCCGCTCGGTGCCGGGCTCTGCGCGCTCATCGGCGCCGTCGTCTGCGCGGCGCTCGTCTACTCGTGGGCCTATATGCCGGAGGCCGCGAAGCTCTACGACACGCTCCTGCTCTTGTCCTGCGCGGCGATGTGCGGCTTCGCGCTCAGCGGCGATCTCTTCAACCTCTTCGTGTGGCTCGAGCTCGCGTCGGTGGCCGCCTTCGCGCTGACCGGCTTCGAGGTCCGCCAGCTCGGGCCGCTGCAGGGGGCGCTCAACTTCTCGATCGTCAACACGCTCGGCGGCTACTTCGTTCTCATCGGCATCGCACTGCTCTATGCGCGCACCGGAGCGCTGAACCTCGCCCAGATCGGCAGCGCGCTCGCCGGACGGCGTCCGGACGGACTGGTGATCGTCGCCATGACATTCGTCGTCTGCGGCTTCCTGACGAAGGCCGCGGTCGTGCCGTTCCACCTCTGGCTCGCGGATGCGTACGCGGTTGCGCCGGTTCCCGTCTGTCTCGTGTTCGCGGGTGTCATGACGGACATCGGCCTGTTCGGCGTCGCCCGCGTCTACGCGACGACGTTCTCGGGAGTCTTCGCCGCGCACGCCCGCGAGCTCGGCGACCTCCTGCTCTGGCTCGGGATCGTCTCCGCTCTGCTCGGTGGTGTGATGACGCTGCTGCAGCGCCACCTGAAGCGGATGCTCGCCTACTCCGTCGTCTGCCACCTGGGCATCATGCTCGCGGGCATCGGCCTGCTCTCTCCGAAGGGACTTGCGGGTGCAGCGGCCATGCTCGTCGCGCATGGGCTCGCGACGGGCGCGCTGTTCCTCGCCACCGGAATCCTGCTCGCGTGGCTCGGCTCGGTCGACGAGCTCGAACTGCGCGGGCGTGCGCGCCGCCGTCCGTGGCTCGCCGCCCTGTGGTTCGGCGGGACGATCGCGCTGATCGGGCCTCCGTACGTCGGCGTATACCTCGGCCACTCGGAGATCGACGATGCAGCGGCTGCGCTCGGGAGGCACTGGGTGCAGCCGCTGCTCTGGTTCGCGAGCTCGCTCGCCGCGGCGGCGCTCCTGCGCGTCGGCGGTCGGATCTTCCTCGGGCTGGGCTTCTCGACCGCACCGTTTCTCTCGCCGGAGGTGCGCGAGAGGCCGCCGAAGCGTGGGGCTTCGGTGCCGCTGCTCGCCGCAACGACCGCAGTATTCGTCGTCGCGAGCCTCGTCGTGAGCGTCGTGCCGGGACTCGCGCCGCGCCTCGACGACGGCGCCGCGCGCTTCCTCGACCGTGCCGCGTACGTCCGGGATGTGGTGCACGGTGCCGCGGCAGGTGCCGGCCCACAGCTGCCGTACGCGCTCGCGCACACGTCGCTCGAGACGCTGCTCTACTCGCTCGGCGCGACGCTCCTCGCGTTTGCGCTCGCGGCGGCCGGTCTCGCCCGACCGGGTCTCGTTCGGATCCTCGAGCGACCCGTGATCGCGCTCAAGCGTGTGCACAGCGGGGTAGTCGGCGATTACGTGACCTGGTTCGCGCTGGGCACCGCCATGATCGGCGGTGTCTGGGCGCTCACCCTGCGCTGAGAGAACTGGACGGCGGCAGAGCAGGAGTAAGCTGTGGCCATGCGTCTTGCCGCTGCTGTTCTCGCAGCGCTCGCCCTCGGCGGCACTCCCAACGTGAACAAGCTGATCCTCGCGCCCTCGCAGGTCGGCACCGGCTACCTGCTGATCCCGCGTGCCGACGGCTTCGGCGTCAAGAACACCGTCACGCTCGATCTGTGCGGCCGCAAGGGGTATCCCAGCGAAGCGCTGCGTGTCGCGCGGCTGCAGGTGAACTATGCCGCGCAGCACAAGCAACTCGGCCTCTCGAACGAGGTCGTCGCCTATCGCTCCGGCGGCGCCGTGCAGGCGATGCAGGAGGTCGCGCAGCACGCCGACCACTGTCCGAAGACTCCGGTCGTGACCGGTGAGGCCGGGATCCCGCCGCTCCGCTACACGATCACGCGCATCAGCGATCCGAGACTCATTCACGGCTACGTCGCGGTCAGGATCCGCGTTCGCGGCACGGTGAAGCTGAAGGTCAAGGGCAAGCTCCAGCCGACGAAGATCGACCAGACGTCGTACGCCGTCTACCAGCGGCTCGGGAACGTGCTCTCCGGCACGTACAGCTACGGCCCGAACGTCGCCGCGCAGCAGCGGTTCGTCCTCCACGCGGCCGAGCAGAGCGCGCAGAATCTGCGTCGCGGCCGCAACGTCGTCTCTCCGACGGCTTAACCCGCGCTCAACACGCACCGGCTGAAATTCAGGCCGTGCGGTTGGCATGGCAGAGCGCCGGTCTCGTCGGTGCGGGCGCTGCGGGGGCGGCGATCGCCGTCGGGATCGTGGCGGCCGCCGGCGGTCTCGGCGGAACGACGATCGTGCGCGAGGCGGTCAGCGCGCCCGCGCAGGACGTGCCCGAGCCGGCGGCGTTTGCGTCGTCGCTGAAGCCGCTCACGATCCACGACGTCTACGAGCGCGCAGCGCCCGGCGTCGTCCAGGTGACCGCGACGAGCCGCGTCGCGGTCCAGAACGATCCGTTCCTCGACCCGTTCGGCTTCGGCGGGACGACCGCGGAGACGCAGCAGGCGCTCGGCTCCGGCTTCGTCGTCGACAAGTCGGGCCACATCATCACGAACTACCACGTCGTGCAGGGCGCGCAGCGCGTGCAGGTCAGCTTCTCCGACAACGAGCGGCTGAACGCGCGCATCGTCGGCCGCGACCCGGCGACCGACGTCGCTGTGCTGCAGGTGAAGACGCGCTCGCGGGCGCTGACACCGCTCGTCCTCGGTAACTCGGATGCGGTCCGCGTAGGTGACGCCGTCGTGGCGATCGGCAACCCCCTCGGCGAGGACCGCTCGATCACCTCGGGCATCGTCAGCGCCCTGCAGCGCCGGATCTACGCGCCGAACGGCGCGCCGATCGACAACGTGATCCAGACCGACGCGGCGCTCAATCATGGCAACTCCGGCGGGCCGCTCCTGAACGCGCGCGGGCAGGTTGTCGGCGTCAACTCGCAGATCCAGACGGCGAGCGGCAGCGGCGGCAACATCGGCATCGGCTTCGCGATTCCGATCAACACCGTCAAGGAAGTCGCGGCGCAGCTGATCGCCCAGGGGCGCGTCGAGCATGCGTTCCTCGGAGTCGACGCACGGGCGATCACCCCTCAGGTTGCGGCGCTCTTCCGGCTCCCGGTACAGCACGGTCTGCTCGTCGGCGGCGTGTGCAAGGACGGCGGCGCAGCACGCGCCGGCATTCACGCCGCGACGACGGAGGTGACGCTCGCCGGCGACACGTGGCCGCTCGGCGGCGACATCATCGTCAAGGCCGACGGCATGCGGGTCGGATCGCTCGATCAACTGCGCGCGCTCGTCGGCGACAAGAAGCCGGGCGACACGGTGAACCTCGAGATCGACCGTGGCGCGAAGACACTCGACATCAAGGTGAAGCTTGGGCGGCAACCTGCCTCTCCCCTCTGTTAGGCGCCCCTTGCCGCCCGGTTCGGCCCCGCACCCCTGGGGGCCGACTCCCGCGCACCGCAGGCCAGCGCGGTAGCGGGAGTGTGAGTCGGGGGCCCCGACCGCCTGCCCGGGGCCCCCGATTCCATCTGCACGCACGACGGTGTTGACACAGTCGCTACCGTTGCGCCCGTGGAGCGGGAGGAGGTCCACCTCGGGCACGGCCGAGTCGTCGAAGCCGGCGAACCCGAGGTCGACGACGAGATCTGGAGCGGCGAAAACAGCGCGGAGCACGCGGGCTGGTTCTGCGTCGCGACCGATCCGTTCCCGTGTCCGGCGAAGGGTTGTGCGTTCGTCGCCGAGTTCATGACCGCCGCGCATCTCGTGCTCGTCTGGCAGGAGCGCGACGATCCGAATCTGCTGCGTCATGCAGCGCGTGCGAAAGAGGTCGGGCGGAACCCGCGTGTCGTGACGTACGAGCCCGGCTTCGGGCCGAGCGCGTCGTACTACGCGTGGGAAGCTGCGGGCCGTCCCGTGCACGGCATTCGCGGCAAGACGTGATCGAACGACACTTCGGCGAAAGCGCTCCGCTTTCGCTCGGCGTCGAGGAGGAGCTGATGATCCTCGACGCACAGACGCTCATGCCTGCGGCCGCAGTCGACGTGCTCGTGCGCGGCGCAGCCGAGCGCGCTCTGCCGGGAACGCTGAAGACCGAGCTGCATGCGTCCGTCGTCGAGCTGACGACGCCGATCTGCGCTTCCCTCGAGGACGCGGTCGCGTGCCTGCGCGCATTGCGCGGGGCGGCCGCCGAGATCGCCGCCGCGAACGGGCTCGCGGTGGCGGCGGCAGGCGCACATCCGACTGCGCCCCTCGAGTCGCTGCCGATCGTGCAGGAGGAGCGCTACCTCTCGATGATCCGCGACGTCGGGCGCGCTGCACGACGCCAGGGCGTGAACGGCCTCCACGTCCACGTCGGCGTCGAGAGCGCCGAGCAGTGCTGGGAGCGACTGGAGGCGGTTCTGGCGTGGCTTCCGCTCGTGCTCGCGCTCTCCGTGAACTCGCCGTTCGTCGACGGCCGGCCGACCGGCACGCTCTCGAACCGGGCCGCGATCCTCGCCGAGCTGCCGCGGGCCGGCGCGCCGCCCGCGTTCGGCTCGTACGAGGCGTGGGAGGCGTGGGTGGAGCGGCTCGTCGGGCTCGGGGTGATGGACGACTACACGCGGATCTGGTGGGACGTGCGGCCGCATCCGCGGCTCGGCACGCTCGAGGTGCGCATTGCCGACCAGCCGACCTCGCTCGAGCGGACCGAGCTGCTCGTCCGCATCGTGCGCGACCTGGTCGCCGACGCACCGGCCGCTGTCGCCGACCGCGGCGACTACCTGCAGAACCGCTGGGCGGCGGCGACCCGGGGCATCGACGCGCTGCTCATCCATCCCGACGGCACGCGCATGGCGACGGCACGCGAGCTGCTCGGCGCCGATCCGCCGGAGCCGGAGGCGTTCGCGCAGCTCCGCGCCGGCGACGTCGCGGCGGATCTCGTTGCGCGGACGCTAGGCTGAGCGCGTGGCGACGAGGAGCGAGACGATCCAGGTGAGCGGCATCCGCTGCGAGCGGTGCGTCCACCGGCTCGCCGCCGCGCTCACGGGCCACGCGGGTCTCGAGGCGGCGAACGCGAACCTGCTGGGTCAGGTGACGCTCGTCTGGGACGACGAGCAGACCTCGCGCGAGGTTCTCCTCGCCGCGCTCGCCCAGAGCGGCTTTCGCGAGCTCGCGTCCGTCTAGCCGGATTCGTCGGATTCGGGCTCCGGCTGCGGATCGCCCCAGCCGCGATGCGTGCCCGTCGTCGCCGGCTGGTCGTTCGGCCCCTCGCCGGGCCCCGTGCCGTGCTGCTCGGGCACCTCGAGCTCGGAGTGGTCGTCGCCGTAGCTCTCGCCGATCACTTCTCCCATGGGAAGCGATGTACCCGCCGCCCGCGGAATCACACCGGCCCGCGAGACGTTGTGAGCTACGGTGGCGCTCATGGCCGACACCTCGCCGGACGCGACGCGGATCGCCACCGAGGCGCGCGACCGCGTGCGGTTCGAGGAGGAGGCGCTCGCCCTCGCGGATCAGGTCTACCGGGTCGCACGCCACCTGACGTCGTCGCGGGAGGAGGCCGAGGATCTCGTCCAGGACACGTACGCGCGTGCGTTCCGCAGCTGGCGGTCGTACACGCCGGGAACGAACCTGCGCGCCTGGCTGCTGCGGATCCTCACGAACCTCAACATCGACCGCGGCCGGCGCACGCAGCGCGCGCCGCAGATGACCGCGCTCGAGGCGAACGACTACTACCTCTACGACAAGCTCGCGGAGTCCGACGGCAGCCCCCCCGACGAGGAGCGCGTCGTCGAGCGGCTCTCGCAGGACGACATCGTCGCCGCGCTCGCGCACGTGCCGCATGACTTCCGCGACGTCCTCGTGCTCGTCGACATCGGCGACTTCAGCTACCAGGACGCGGCCAACATCCTCGACATCCCGATCGGCACGGTGATGTCGCGACTGCACCGTGGCCGCCGCATCCTGAAGCGCGAGCTCGCCGAATCGGTCCTGGAGGATGCGTCGTGACCCACGCTTCGGAAGATCCCTGCGCGCACTGCGAAGAGATGATGCAGCCCTACCTCGACCACATCCTCACCGAGGCGGAGCGGGCCGAGGCCGAGCACCACCTCGACGGTTGCGAGTGGTGCCGCCGCCGCTACCGCTTCGAGGAGAGCCTGCGCATCTACGTGCGCCAGGCCGTGAGCGAGCCGATGCCGGTGGAGCTCAAGCAGAAGCTCGCGTCGCTGCGGATCCCGCTGAACTAGACCTAGTTACCGACCGCGCGCGCGGGGCCGACGATCACGACGAGCCGCCGTGGGTCGGTGCCGCCCGGCAGCGGCTGCGCGGGAACGTCGAGCTGCTTCGCGAGCCGCACGCCGATCGGCTCGCCGCCCGGCGGGTAGTACACCTCGGTCTGCGGATAGTTGAAGCTCGTCGCTCGTCCGACGTCGACAACGCGGTAGGAGAGCGCCTGGATGCGGCTCGCGACCGTACGCGTGTAGACGATGTCGCCGCTTCCGTTCAGGACGACCACCTTGACAGCCCACGGCGCCGGCAGCGTCGCGGCCGCGGAGGCGGCCTCCGACGGCTTCCTGCTCGAGCTCGGGCGCGCGAGCACGACGGCGAGGGTGCCGGCGACGAGGAGCGCGGCGACCGCCGCGAACGCGACGAGCCGGCGCAGCGGATTCGGCGGCAACGGGGGGACGGGCAGGCCGGCGAGCTCGAGCGCCTCCCGGTGGTCGACACCGAGCGCAGTCGCGTAGAGGAGGGTCACGAGCACCGCCCGGTCGGGCGTCGGGAAGCGGTAGAGGCGGCCCTCCTCGAGCCATTGCACCTCCTCCGGCGGGACGTCCGCGCGCCTGGCGGCCTCGTCGACCGTGAGCTGGCGCTTCAGCCGCGCATGCGCGAGCGGCGACTCGTCGGTCGCGACGTACGGCTCGAGCGTGCGTGCGGATTCCATCCCGACTCTCTTCGTTCTGCTTCTTTCGCGCCGGCCCTTCCGTCAGTCATCGGCGGACGTCGACGTCGCCTGGAGCCCGTAGATCGTCGCATGCGACGAGACGGGCGGGGAGGTCGCGCGCGCCCTCGTCGGGAACGCGGGCCCAGGCCCTGCGCGCGAGCAGCACGGGGTGGAGGCGAGTGCCGTGGTAGCTCGCGGCCACGACGTCACCGCCGCCGCTGCGCCACGCGGCGACGACGCGGTCGACTGCGCGCGCGTCGAGCTCGGGCCCGTCCGCGAGAACGACGACGGCCGCCTCCACGTCGTCCGGGAGCGCCGAGAGCCCGCAGCGGAGCGAAGCGCCCGGGCCGCGCTCCCAGTCGGCGCACGGTACGGCGTCGAACCGCTCGAGCGGATGCGCACCGCTCACGACGACGACGCCGTCGAGGCTCGTCTCGCGCAGCGCCGCCAGCACGTGCGGCAGCAGCTCGACCTGCTTCGGCGGCGAGGTGCCGTACCGCGACGACGCGCCGGCGGCGAGGACGATGCCGTAGATCACGCGTCCTATTGAACAGCGGGTCAGCTGCAGCCGGCCAGAGCCGCCCAGCGCTGCTGCACGTTTGCGATGTAGGTCTGCGTCTCCTGGCTCGGCGCGTGGCCGAGCTGCTGCACGACGGTCGGACCGGCGTTGTAGGCGGCAAGCGCGAGATCGGTCCGACCGAAGCGGTTGAGCATCAGACGCAGGTACCGCGCGCCGGCGAGCACGTTCGAGGACGGCTGGTCCGGGTCGAGCTGCAACTCCGACGCGGTTGTCGGCATCACCTGCAGCAGCCCGCGCGCGTCCGCCGAGGAGCGCGCGTCGGCCTTGAACTGCGACTCGACCTGGGCGACCGCGACGAGCATCGACAGCTGGAGGCCCGTGTCCTCGGCTGCATGCGTGAAGGCCGCGCGGAAGCGCCCGGGAATCGGACAGCGGCCGGCAACGGTCGTGTTCCGCCGCGGTAGGGCTGGAATGCGGGCGGACGCGAGCGGATTGCGCGACCCGTGCGCAGCCGTGACGACGGCGCTGAAGCACGCCATCGTTCCGACCCCGAGGAGAACCGCCAGCCGCAGACCCATCCAGCCGCGCAGTCTACGGCGTCCTAGATTCGATCGAGCGCACGCTGAACGAGCGCGCGGGCGACCTCGACCTTCCATTCGGTTCGCGGCAGCGGCGTCGCCGAATCCAGCCCTTCTGACCCCTGCAGCTGCCAAGGGACCGGTGCTACCCCGGCGAGCGCCAGACGAATCGTGCCGCCCACGCGCGCGGCCGCGACGCCGACCTGCGGGAACGACCAGCGCTTCCGGTCCATCGCCTTCAGGTAGACGCTCGCTTCGACGGTCGGGAGCGCGATCTCCAGGATCAGCTCGCCGGGCTCGAGCGTCGTGGTGCGGCGGTCGTCCTCGTCCGGCAGCCGGTACAGCTTCTCGACCGGGAGCTCGCGTCGGGTCGTCCGCAGTCGCGCGTCCAGCGCGACGAGCGCCGCGGCCACGTCGGACGGATGCGCCGAGGCGCAGAACTCGTTGGCGAAGATCGCATGCTCCCGGTGCTCGCCCTCGCGCGCGTGACAGCGGTCGCCGCCGTGGAGACGGCAGGGGTACTTGAGCCGCCAGTACCAGCAGCGCGTCGCCTGCAGGAGGTTGCCGCCGATCGAGCCCATGTTCCGGAGCTGCGGCGACGCTGCGAGCCGGCACGCCTCGCGGAGCGCATCCGGGATCGCCGGCTCGACCTCGAGCTCGGCGAGCGTCGTGCCGGCGCCGATCACGTTCCTCTGCACGCCGCGCGGGACGATCGCGCGCACGTCGACGAGCCGCTCGGCCTCGAGGATCCCGTCCCGCAGGAGCGGCACCACCTCGGTCCCGCCGGCAAGTAACAGACTGTTACTTGCTCCGTCGAGCTCGGAGAGGCTAGACGGCCGCAGGAGCTCCACGGCGTTCCTTCCGCTTCGCCGCCGCGAGCGCGCGCAGCATCTCCTCGCGCGTGATCGGCAGCTCGTGCACGTCGGCCCCGGTCGCGTCTCGGATCGCATTCGCGATCGCGGCTGCGATCGGCACGATCGGCGGCTCGCCGAGCCCTTTCGAGCCGAGGTTCGTCAGGTGCTCGTCCGGCTTGTCGACGAACTCGCACACGATCTCGGGGACGTCGGCGATCGTCGGCATGCGGTACGCGTCGAGCGTCGTCGTCAGGATCGCGCCGGTCTCCGGGTCGTGCAGGCGCTGCTCGGAGAGCGTGTGCCCGATCCCCTGGATGATCCCGCCCTCGACCTGGCTGCGCGCGCCGAGCGTGTTCACGATGCGGCCGACGTCGTGCACCGCGGCGACGCGCTCCACGACGACCTCGCCCGTCTCGACGTCGACCGCGACCTCGACGACGTGGATGCCGAACGTGAGCACGCTCATGCCGGTCGGATTCGGGCCGCGCGCGCCCTTGCCGAGGATCTGCGCATCCTCGAGCAGCTCGAGCAGCGTCTCGATCGGCGTCGAGAGGTTGCCGTCGGCCGACTTGACGATCCCGTTCTCGATCGAGAGCACGCGCTCCTCGAGGTGATGACGCTGTGCGGCGATCTCGATGATCTGGCGCTTTGCGTCGGCCGCTGCCGCGCGCACGGCGGGGCCGACCGACGGTGTCGTCGACGAGCCGGCGGAGAGCGTCGCGTACGGGCCGCGCGCGCTGTCGCCGAGCACGACCTCGACGCGGTCGAGCGGGACGCCGAGCTCCTCGGCTGCGATCTGCGCCATCGCGGTGCGCGTGCCGGTGCCGATGTCCTGCATCGCCGTCACGACGGTGACCCGGCCGTCCGAGGTGACGCGCGTCCACGCGTACGACGGCGGCCCGCCGCCGCCGAACCAGATCTGCGACGCCATCCCGACGCCGCGCTTCCACGTCGCATCCGAACGCGCGCGCACCGCGTGCCGGCGCTCCCAGTGCTTCTCCGCGAGGTCGTAGCACTCCATCAGGTTCTTCGAGGAGAACGGCTTGCCCTCGTTCGAGTCGGCGTAGTTCAGGCGGCGCAGCTCGAGCGGATCCATGTCGAGCTTCTCCGCGAGCTCGTCGATCAGGCATTCGAGGCCGAAGGTGCCTTCGGTGAACCCCGGAGCGCGGAAGGCCTTCATCGGCGGCATGTTCAGCTTCGCCCCGTAGCGCACCGTGCGCACGTTGTCGCAGGCGTACAGCATCGTCAGGGGCCCTTCCGTCATCGCCGACCAGCCGCCTGCCCCGACCGCGTTGATGAACTCGCCGCCGAGCGCGACGATCGTCCCGTCGCTGCGCGCCCCGACGGTGAGCTTCTGGATCGTCGCGTTCCGATTGCCGGCTGCGGTGTTCTCCTCGCGCCGCGAGAGCGCACACTTGACCGGCCGCCCCGTCCGCCGCGCGAGCTCCGCCGCGACGAAGGTGTATTCGTCCGCCGCGTTCTTCGAGCCGAAGCCTCCGCCCATGAACTCGCAGACGACACGAACCTTGTCGCCCGGGATCCCGAGCTCGTTCGCGACCTCGTCGCGGATGCCCCAGATGTACTGCGTCGAGATGTAGATCTCGAGCGTGTCGCCGATCCACTGGCAGACGGACTGGTGCGTCTCCATCGAGTTGTGCAGCACGACCGATGTCCGCCAGGTCCCCTCGACGACGACGTCGGCATCGGCGAGCGCCCGCTCGAAGTCGCCGCGCTCGTTGCGTACCGGCTCGGTCGTGAGGACGCTGCGCGCGACGGCGTCCTCGGGGTCGAGCACGAGCTCGAGCTCCTCCCATTCGACGTCGACCGCCTCGAGCGCAGCGCGCGCCTGCGGCGCGGTGTCCGCGGCGATCGCGGCGACCGGCTGCCCCGCGTACGTCGCCTCGTCGTCGAGGCCCTTCGCCTCGCCCGGACCGAGCGCAGCGCGGATGCCGGGCAGCGCGAGCGCGCGCGTGAAGTCGATTTTCCGCACACGCGCGTGCGCGTACGGCGAGCGCAGCAGCACGGCGTGCAGCATCCCCGGCAGCTGGAGGTCGGCCGTGTAGCGCGCCTCGCCGCGCACTCGCTCGAGACCGTCCTTCCGCACCGCGTCGCGCCCGACGACGGCCTGCGGCCCGGCCGGCCACTGCTCGAGCGGATCCTCCTCGACGACGAGCCAGACCTCTTCGAAGCGACCCTCGACTTCCTTTTCGGTGCGGATCAGCCTTGCCAATGCAGGATCGCCTCCTCGATGCGCGGATAGGTGCCGCAGCGGCAGATGTTGCCTGCCATCTGGTGCCGGATCTCCTCGGCCGACGGGTTCGGGTTCGCCGCGACGAGCGCGGCCGCCGACACGACCTGCCCGGGCGTGCAGAAACCGCACTGCACCGCGTCGGCGCGGACGAACGCCTCGATCAGCGGGTGGTCGCGCAGTCCCTCGACCGTCGTCACCTCTCCGTCCACGGTGTGGGCGAGCGTGATGCACGAGAGCGTGGGTACGCCGTCGACGAGGATCGTGCACGCGCCGCAGTGGCCCTCGTTGCACGCGATCTTCGTGCCGGTCAGCCCGAGACGCTCGCGCAGAAGCTGCGCGAGCGAGATCCCGAGCGGCGCGTCGAGCTCGTAGTCGTCGCCGTTGACGGTGAGACGAAGCTCAGGCACCGGAGGTCACCGCCACGATGTCGGCGAGGTGGATCAGACGTGACGTCGTCCGTGCGATCACGCGTGCGTCGGCTTCGTCCTCGGCCTCGGGCAGCGTCCGCCACAGCTCGCGCGCGGCGAGCAGCAGCTCGCGGATCTGATCGAGCTCCTCGACGTTGCCGTTCCGCTCGTCCGTCGCGTTCAGCGCGAGCCCGAGCGCGCCGAACGTGTCCTGCTGGCGCGCGAAGAGCATCGGCATCGCCATCGACAGGTACTGGTGGATGCGGGCGAGGGCCATCGGCTGCGCCAGGATCTCGGCGCCCTGCGGCCGCGACGGCTCGAGCGGCGGCTCGCCGTCGGCGATGCGGTTCGCGTTGCCGGCGAGTATCTCGACGATCTGCGGCTCCGTGAGTCCCGCGGAGCGCGCCGTGCGCAGCGCGATCAGTAACGACTGCGGCTGCATTCCGTACGGATAGTCGGACGCGTAGACGATCTGCTCGGGTGGAACGAGATGGAAGAAGCTGAGCAGGTCGACGGGGCTCCAGACCGAGGTGTCGAAGAAGACGCCCGCCTTGCCGGCGAAATGGCCGGCGAGCCCGGAGAGGTCGGCGATGCCCGCGTGGGCGATGATCAGCTGCGCGTCCGGGTAGCGCTCGACGAGCCGGGCGAGGTGGTCGGCGATCGGCGGCAGGCCCCGGCCGCCGTGGATCAGGATCGGCACGCGCCGCTCGGCCGCGAGCGCGAAGACCGGCGTCAGGCGCTCGTCGTTCAGCTGGAACTTCTGGGCGCGCGGGTGGAGCTTGATCCCGCGGGCGCCGCGGTCGAGGCAGCGCCCCGCCTCCTCGATCGGCTCCTCGGTCAGGTCGAGCCTGACGAAGGGGACGAGCCGGCCCTCGGCGCGGGCGGCGAACTCGAGCGTCCGGTCGTTGCCGGCGCGGAAGGCGGGGACGCGGTCGGGCTCGTCGAGGCAAAAGACGTTCGCCCGGGAGAATCCGTAGCGGTCGAGCATCGCGAGCAGGTCGTCGTAGACGCCGACCAGCCCGTCGATGTCGTGGCCGAGATGCGTGTGCGCGTCGAAGAGGTCTGCGCCCGGCGGCAGCTCCTGCTTCAACTGCTCCGCGAACGAGGCGAAGATCTCCTGCGCGCGCTCGAGGGGCTCCGACATGGATCGAGCCTACCCGGCCGTGCGACTCCCATGACGCTTTCGTCACGGAGGCTGGCACCACTGCGTCCGCGAAAAATGCCCGCATCCGCCGCTGCCCGCGACGAGCGGGACACGTCCGGTGCCAGCCTCCCTGACGTCGGCCTCACGAAACCGTCGCAGGACGAGCTGCCGCCGGCCGCCCCCTTCGGGGCGACGGGCTATTCGAACGCCGGCGCGAGGATGCGGTCGAGGAAGACCTGCTCGGGCACGGCGCCGTCCCATTGCGGGACGCCGTTCATGACGACGCGCGGCACCGCCCAGACGTCCATCGAGTCGGCCAGGGCGGGAAACTCCGTCGACTCGATCGCGGCGGCGCGGATCCTCGGCGAGGCGAATGCCGTCTTGTACGCCAACAGCACGGCCGGCGGGCAGTGTGGTCAGGTCGGCGTGACGAAGACGTCGATCGCGAGCTCTCGTTCGAGCGTCGCGAGCCGCTCGAGCGACGCCGCTGCGAGCGACGACTCGCCGCGGCCGGCCTCGAGCACCGCGCCGATCAGCGAGCCAAGCTCGTACCCCCACGGAAGGCCGTCGTAGCGCACGCCGGCGTCGCGGCCGTCGGGCCGCACGGCGACCGCCGGATAGCGCTCGAACCCGGGCGGCTCGACCTCGGCTCGGTACGACACGAGCTCCGAGAGCGCGGCCAGCCCGGCGACGACACGCTCGGTCTCGGCGGCGAAGTCGACATCGCGTGCGCCCGGCAGCGGGGTCTCCTCGGGCCCGAGCGCGACGAGCAGGTCGACCGGACGCTCGAGCTCGGCGAAGAGGTTGCGCACGCGCGCCTCGTCCTCGGGACGAAAGATCGCCATCCGCCGTGACTATAGGATTCCGCGTCGTGCCCGACGTGCTGATCCTGGCGGACTCGATTCGCTCGCCGGAGATGCGCCACGAGGTGCCGATCGCGGTTCCCGATCCGTTCCTCTACGCCGAGCACGACGGGCGCCGCGTCGCCGTCGTCGCGTCGCTCGAAGCGGACCGGATCCGCAAGGCGTGCCCGGGCATCGAGGTGATCCCGCTCGACGCGCTCGGAATCGACGAGTTGCTCGGGCAGGGCGTCGACCGGGCCGAGGCCAATCTGCGCGTGTACGCGCGCGCCTGCCGTGAGCTCGGCGTCCGCGAGGCGGTCGTGCCGCCGACGTTCCCGCTCGAGCTCGCGGATTGGCTCCGCAACGACGGAATCGAGCTCGCGACGGGCCGGGACGATTTTGCAGCGCGCCGGCGCCGAAAGACCGACGCGGAGCTCGGGGGGCTGCGGCGAGCGCAGCGGGCATGCGAGGCCGCGCTCGACGTGGCGCGCGAGATGTTGCGGAGCGCGGAGGCGAACGGCGCGCTCTCGCTCGACGGCGCGCCGCTGACGTCGGAGCGCATCAGGGCCGAGGTCGAGCGGGTCTTCAGCGAGCACGGCGTGTACGCGGACGAGTTCATCGTCTCCCACGGTCCGCAGACGGCGATCGGCCACGAGGCCGGACACGGCCAGATCCTCCCCGGGGAGCCGATCACGTTCGACCTCTTCCCGCGCGACCGGGAGAGCGGCGTCTACACCGATATGACCCGCACGTACGTGGTCGGCGAGATCCCGGCCGAGCTGCGGGAATGGCACCGGCTCTGCAAGGAGGCGCTCGACCGGGTCGTCGCGGCCGTCAAGCCGGGCGTCAACGGCCGGGCGCTCTTCGAGATCTCGTGCGAGCTCTTCCAGGAGCACGGGCATCCGACGCAGCTGACGAAGCAGCCCGGCGAGGTGCTGCAGGACGGCTTCTTCCACAGTCTCGGGCACGGCGTCGGTCTCGAGGTGCACGAGCGTCCCGCGCTCGGCCGTGTCGGCGACGACCTCGTCGCCGGCGACGTGATCGCGCTCGAGCCCGGCCTCTACCGCTCCGGCTACGGCGGCGTCCGGCTCGAGGACATCGCGATCGTCACCGAAGACGGCGTCGAGGTCGTGACGAGCTACCCGTACGACCTCGAGCCGTAGCGCGCTGCGCGTGTGATGCGCGCGACGTACGGAACAACAGCTGTGGAAGAATCCATCCCAGTTACTTCGGCGTGCGATCTGCCGCCGCGGGGCGGCAGGGTCGGCGCCGGAAGGAGGAAGGCTATGGCCACCTTCGTCTCGGACCGGCCGGTGACGCTCATCGAGAGCATTCCGGCCGCCGACCCTGCACCGCTCGGACTCGCAGGATTCGCCCTGACGACGTTCCTGCTGAGCGGGCACAACGCGAGCTTCATCCCGGACGCGATCTGGATCGGGCCCGCGCTCTTCTACGGCGGGACGGTGCAGCTGCTCGCCGGGATGTGGGAGTTCCGCAACCGCAACGTCTTCGGCGCGACGGCGTTCTCGACGTACGGCGGCTTCTGGCTCAGCCTCGGGATCTTCGTCGTGCTCGCAGACGTGTCGAAGACGTTCGCGTCCGCGGTCGCCGGCGCGAACCTCACGAACGCGCTCGCCTGGTTCCTGCTCGCGTTCGCGATCTTCAACACGTACATGCTGCTCTGGAGCATGCGCGTCACCACAGCCGTGTTCCTCGTCTTCCTGACGCTCGAGATCACGGAGATCCTGCTCGTGATCGGATTCTTCAACCTGTCGCACGGGGCGAGCACCTGGATGCTCCACGCCGGCGGCTGGGCGGGCATCGTGACGGCGGCGGTCGCGTGGTACACCTCGGCTGCAGGAGTCGTGAACGGCATGGTTCCGGGCATCGTGCTTCCCGTCGGTGGCCCGCCCATCGGCCGGATCGGCTCTCCGATGCCCAGACGAGCGGAGGCGGCATAAACCGTGGCTACGGAAACAGGTCAGCAGCACGCGATCGACACGATGTTCCTCGAGGAGCGGCGATACCCGCCGCCCGAGGACTTCGCTGCGCAGGCGAACGCAAAGGCAGGGATCTACGAGGAGTCGTTCGATGCCTTCTGGGAGCGAGAGGGCCGCGAGCGTCTCGAATGGTTCGAGCCGTTCACGCAGCTGTACGAGTGGGAGCCGCCGTACTCGAAATGGTTCATCGGCGGCACGCTCAACGTCTCGCACAACTGCCTCGACCGGCACGTCGACGCGGGGCGCGGCGACAAGATCGCGTACTACTGGGAGGGCGAGCCCGACGGCGACCGGCGTGAGCTCACCTATTCGCAGCTTCGCGACGAGGTCGCGCAGTTCGCGAACGCATTGAAGAAGCTCGGCGTGCAGAAGGGGACGCCGGTCGCGATCTACATGGGCATGGTTCCGGAGTTGCCCGTGGCGATGCTCGCGTGCACGCGCATCGGCGCCCCGCACACCGTCGTCTTCGGCGGCTTCTCGGCCGACTCGCTCTCCGGCCGGATGGTCGACATGAAGTGCGAGGTGCTGATCACCCAGGACGAGGCCTGGCGTCGCGGCTCGACGGTGTCGCTGAAGAAGACGGCCGACGAGGCGATGGCGGCGGCGCCGAACGTCCGGACCTGCGTCGTGCTGCGCCGCACCGGCAACGACGTGCCGATGCAGGAGGGGCGCGACCACTGGTGGCACGACGTGGTCGAGGGCGTGGACACCGAGTGCCCGCCCGAGCACATGGCGAGCGAGGACCTGCTGTTCCTCATGTACACGAGCGGCACGACCGCGAAGCCGAAGGGGATCGTGCATACGACGGCCGGCTACCTCTGCGGCGTCGCGACCACGCACCACTACATCTTCGACCTCAAGGCCGACGCCGACATCTACTGGTGTGCGGCCGACATCGGCTGGATCACCGGGCACAGCTACATCGTCTACGGCCCGTTGTGCAACGGCGCGACCTCGGTGCTCTACGAGGGGACGCCCGACTTCCCCGACAAGGACCGCTGGTGGGACATCGTCGAGCGGTACGGCGTGACGATCCTCTACACCGCGCCGACGGCGATCCGGTCGCACATGAAGTGGGGGCCGGAGTACGCCCAGCGGCACGATCTCTCGTCGCTCCGGCTGCTCGGCTCGGTCGGGGAGCCGATCAATCCGGAGGCGTGGGTGTGGTACCGCGAGCACATCGGCTCCGACCGCACGCCCGTCGTCGACACGTGGTGGCAGACGGAGACCGGAATGATCATGATCACGCCGCTGCCCGGGATCACGACGCTGAAGCCGGGCTCGGCGACACGGCCGTTCCCGGGAGTCGAGGCGGGTGTCTACGACGAGTCCGGCAACGAGGTCGGTCCCGGCGGCGGCGGGTATCTCGTGCTGAAGCGGCCGTGGCCGTCGATGCTGCGCGGAATCTTCGGCGACGACCAGCGGTACCGCGACACCTACTGGTCGAAGTACGAGAACGTCTACTTCGCCGGAGACGGCGCACGGATCGACGAGGACGGCGACTTCTGGCTGCTCGGCCGCGTCGACGACGTGATGAACGTCGCCGGGCATCGCATCTCGACGATCGAGGTCGAGTCGGCGCTCGTCGACCATCCCGAGGTGGCGGAGGCGGCGGTCTGCTCGCGCAAGGACGCGACGACGGGCGAGGCGATCGTCGCCTACGTGACGCTCAAGGGCGGCCGTGACGGCTCGGTGGAGAAGCTCTCCGAGCTTCGCGACCACGTCGCGAAGAAGATCGGGCCGATCGCGAAGCCGGCGAACATCGTCTTCACGCCGGAGCTGCCGAAGACGCGGAGCGGCAAGATCATGCGCCGCCTGCTCCGCGACGTCGCCGAGAACCGGCCGCTCGGCGACACGACGACGCTCGCCGACCCGACGGTCGTCTCGGAGATCCAGAACCGCGCGGCCAGCGAGTCGACGGACGAAAGCTGAAGGAGGAGCCGGGCTAGGCCCCGCCGGGGGCCTGGCCCTGCTCCTCCGAGGGCCGCTAGCCTCGGACGATCCGTGCTCTGCTTCGCCCACGGACGCTGGTCGCGCTCGGCGTCGCGCTGCTCGCCGTTGCGGCCGCGCTCGACCTGCTCGTGTACCGCTCGCCCGCGCCGGCGACGCCGCCGACCGCGACCTCGCCGCCGCTCACGACGTCGCCCGTCCCGCCCCCGTTCGGGATCGCCTCCGTCGCTGCGCCTGCCCCGGGGCCTTACTCGGCGCAGATCGTGTGGACGACGACGGCGCCGTCGCGCGGGACGCTGCAATGGGGCCCGACCGGCATGCGGCCCGTGCTGTGGTCGGCCTCGCAGGCCGAGAGCATGCGTCACGCGGTGACGCTCGACGGACTCGCCGCGAACACGACGTACTCGGTCGACGTCACCGCCGCCTCGGCGGACGGCGAGCACGCCGAGACGGCGTTCGAGTTCCGGACGGCAGCCGCGCCGACCGCCGTCAGCGGCTCCGTGCGCGACGGCGTCATGCGCGTGGACGGCGGCGCGTTCTTCCCGCTGATCGCGTGGCTGCAATGCGCCGATCGCTGGCCCGCGAGCATCGCCGAGGGGATCGACCTCTTCGGCGGCAACCAGTGCACGAGCCTTTCGGCGCTCGCGTCGGGGATCGCCGGCAAGGCACTCGCCGCGGGCACTTCGGACGATCCGCCGGTCGAAGCGCCGTCGCTCATCGGCTGGTTCTATCCCGACGAGGCCGACGCGCGCGGCCTCACGGGGGCGACGCTGCCGGCAGTCCCGCCGGGGCTGCGCTTCCTCACGCTGACGCAGCACTTCTTCGCCGGCGCGGCCCCGTTGCCCGAAGGCCGCGGCATGTACCCCGCGCTCGTCGCGAAGGCGGACGTCGTCGGCTTCGACCTCTATCCGCTGCAGGAGCTCTGCAGACGCGACTTCCTGGGTGCGGTCTTCGACGCCCAGCAGGCCCTGACGGCCCTTGCGCCCGGGAAGCCGACGTTCCAGTGGATCGAGGTGCGGGAGCTCGCATGCCCAGGCGTGCCCGTGACCCCGGCGACGGTCCGCGCCGAAAGCTGGCTCGCGCTCGCCGGGGGCGCGCACGGGCTCGGCTTCTTCCCCAACGACTGGGCCCCCGCCGTCGGCGCCGCGATCGGCGGCGTCTCGGCCCGCATCCACCAGCTCGAGCCCGCCCTGCTCGCGCCGGCGCGTCCCGCGCAGCTCGAGTCGGCCTCGCCCGACGTGCGCTCGAGCGAGCGCGTCTGGCACGGCGCCCGCTACATCGTCGCCGTCAACGCCGGAACGGCTCCGGCGGCGCTCCGGCTGACCGGGCCCGGCTCGCCGCTCGCGCTCGCGGGCTCGACGAGCCGGCTGCCGCCGCTCGGCGTCGGCATCTACGTCTACCCGCCGAGCTCGTGACGATCGTCGCGTACCAGGTTCGGCGCCGTCCGCGTTGAATGGTTAGATCGACAGCAGACGCGCGAGGCCGCTGGGTTGAAAGCACTCTGACGGGCGGGAATTCCGGGCATAGGTGCTAACCGGACCGCCGACCCGGCCGAGGGACGAAGCCTCGCTCCGGAGGAAACGATCGCTTGAGCCGGGCGCCGACGAGGCGCCCGGCGAGCGTCAGAAGAGCCGCTCGAACCGCTCGGCATCGTCGAACGGGCCGATCACCGCGAGCCGGAGCCGCTCGTCCGCGATCAGCTCCCGGGCGACGCGCCCGACGTCGTCGGCGGTCACCGCCTCGAGCCCGGCGAGCACCTCCTCGACGTTCGGCGCGTCCTGCTCGAGCACCTCGCGGCGCAGGCCGAAGAGGATCAACCCCTGCGGGTTCTCGAGCTGGAGCACGAAGCGGCCCTTCGCGAAGTTCTTCGCCTTGCGCAGCTCGTCCTCCGGCACCGGTTCGGCTGCGATCGTCCGCAGCTCGGCGAGAATCGTCGTCACCGCCTCGTCGATCCGGTTGATGTCGACGCCCGCCTGCGCGTAAAGCGAGCCGGCGTCGGTATAGCTGTGGTTCAGCCCGAAGACGTAGTAGGCGAGACCGCGACGCTCGCGCACCTCGCTGAAGAGCCGCGACGACATCCCGCCGCCGAGCACGTTCGAGAGCACCTGGAGCGCGTACCGGTCCGGGTGCACGAGCGGGAAGCTCGGAACTCCGAGGATCAGGTGTGCCTGGTCGGACTGCTTCGTGAACACCTTGACGCGCCCGTTCCTCTGCGGCGCCGTCGGGGCGGGGGCGCCCGTGTCGCGCGCGGGGAGGTCGCCGAGCAGCTCGGTGATGCGCTCGAGGAGACCGTCGCCGAGCCGGCCGCCGATGCCGACGACCATGCGCGCAGGGTGGTACCACTCGCCGAGGTAGGACATGAACGTGTCGCGCGTCGCGTCGCGAACCGTCTCCTTGCGCCCGATGATGTCCCAGCCGAGCGGCTGGTCGCCGTAGAGAAGCGCTTCGTAGACTCCGCCGATGTAGTCGCGCGGCGTGTCGAAGTACATGTTCATCTCCTCGACGATCACGCCTTTCTCACGCTCGATCTCCTCGGGCTCGAAGCGCGAGTTCCGCAGCATGTCGACGAGCACGTCGAGTGCGACGTCGCGATGCTCTGCTGCGCACTTGACGTAGTACGCCGTGTACTCCTTGCCGGTGAACGCGTTGAACTCGCCGCCGATCGCGTCGATCTCGCCGGCGATCTGCCGCGCCGACGGTCGCCGCTCGGTGCCCTTGAAGAACATGTGCTCCGAGAAGTGGGCGATGCCGTTCGTGTCGGGCGTCTCGTAGCGCGAGCCGGCCGCGAGCATCACCATGCACGTCACCGACTGCGCCTGCGGCATCGGCGCGGTCAGCACGCGCAGACCGTTGTCGAGAACGTGCCGCTCGTAGGTCGTCACGCGCCCGATGCTAGCGGCGCGGCGGTCCCACGCGTCCGTCCCGAACGCGCCGCCAGTCGTACTCGCTCGGCTCCGCGGCAAGATGGACGGGCACGACGCCCGCCCAGACCGGCAGGCCCTCGTCTTCCGGTTCGTCCTCGGGCCCGCCGATCCGCACCTTCGCCGACGCTTCGTCGATCGGCAGCGCGAGGATCCACGTCGCCTTCAGCTCCTGGGCCGTGGGCTGCCGCGCCTCGTTCCAGCGGCCGGGCGCGAGCTGCTCCGTCAGCGCGTGCAGCGCATCGCGCTTCTCGTCGGCGGCGACGGCGCGCGCAGTGCCGAACACGACGGCCGAGCGGTAGTTGACCGAGTGGTTGAAGACCGACTTCGCGAGGACGAGGCCGTCGAACAGCGTCACGGTCGCGCAGACCGGCGCACCGGCATCGAGTCGGCGCAGCATCCGGCTTGCCGCCGAGCCGTGCACGTAGAGCGTGTCGCCGACGCGCGCGTGCAGCGTCGGGATCACGTACGGCTGCCCGTCGACGGCGAAGCCGAGGTGGCAGAGCAGTGCCTCGTCGAGAATCGCGTCGATCGTCTCGCGGTCGTAGCGGCCGCGGTGCGGCTCGCGCTTGACGCGGATGCGATCAGGCGGCCGCAAGGATCTCCCGCTCTCGCTCGCGTGCGAGCGTCGGCCGCTCGCCGGCGACCGTGCGATCCCAGGCGAGCGTGTCGGCGACCGTCTCCTCGAGCGGGCGGAAACGGAGGCCCGCCGCGACCGCGCGGCCGACGTCTGCGCGCGCCATGCCCGCGTAGTCCGTGCCGGGAAGCCAGAGCGGCAGCTCGCTCCAGGGCTGCACGCCCGCGTCCAGCACGCGCTGCTCGTCGACCCACCGGATGTCGGCAGCCGAACCGAGCGCCGCGCGCGTCCGCTCGAGCAGCTCGCCGAAGGAGAGCGGCTCCCCCGGGCCGGTCGCGTTGAACGTGCCGCCCGGACCGGCGAGCGCGAGCCGGACGAGCCAGCGCGCGAGGTCACGTGCGTCGACGAACTGCACCGGCGCGCCGGGGCTCCCCGGCGCGAGCACCTGCCCGCCGGCCGCGATTCGCCGCGGCCAGTACGTGAAGCGGTCGGTCGGATCGAACGGGCCGACGATCAGGCCGGCGCGCACCCGGGCGCTCCGCTCGCCGTACAGCTCCTCGACGACGCGCTCGCAGGCTGCCTTGAGCGCGCCGTAGTCCGCCTCCACGTTCTCCGACGTCGCGTCGGCGAGCTCGGCAGTCGGCGTCGACTCGTCGATCGGCTGCGAGAAGTCGGCATAGACCGAGATCGACGAGACGAAGACGTAGCGCTCGACAGCGTCGTGCAGCAACTCGGCCGATTGCCGCACGACGCGCGGCACATAGCCGCTCGTGTCGACGACGCCGTCCCATTGTCTCCCGGCAAGCGCGTCGAGCTGCCCGTCGCGGTCGCCGCGGGGACGCTCCACGTCCGGGAAGAGCTCGGGGTTCGTGCGGCCGCGCGTGAAGACGGTGACCTCGTGCCCTCCGCCGAGTGCCGCGTCGACGACGTGCCGGCCGAGAAACTTCGTGCCGCCGAGGACGAGCAGGTTCATCGGCGCAGCTCGTCGAGCGCAGCGAGGAGCCGGTCTACCTCCTCGAAGGTGTTGTAGTGAAGCAACCCGATGCGCACGGCGCCCTGCTCGCCGAGGCCGAGCTTCCGCATCAGCTCGACCGCGTAGTAGTCGCCGTGCCAGCTCGCGATGCCGTGGTCGCCGAGCCGCTCGGAGACCGAGCGTGCGCTGTGTCCGGGGCTGTTGAAGGCGAACGTCGGCACGCGGCCCTCCATGGTCGGCAGACCGTACAGGGTGCACCCGTCGGGAAATCCGCGCAGGAAGCGCTCGCCCAGCGCGTGCTCGTGCGCCTGTATCCCCGCCCACCCGATCGACTCGATGTATTCGACGGCGGCGACGAAGCCGGCGAGCAGCTCGTGCGCGAGCGTGCCGGTCTCGAACGGGTGCGTCGAAGGACGCACCTTGTACGTGCGCCAGCCCGCGGCGAGGTCGCCGCGCACGCAGGCGAGCCCGAGATGCGGGCCGAAGAACTTGTACGGCGAGCAGACGAGGACGTCCGCCTGCAGCTCGGCGACGTCGATCGGGCCGTGCGGCCCGTAGTGCACGGCGTCGATCCATGCCAGCGCGCCGGCGTCGTGCGCGAGCCGTACGACACGGCGGGCATCGACGAGCGTGCCGACGGCATTCGAGGCGAGCGGAAACGCGACGACGCGCGTTCGCCCGCTCAGCTTCCGCTCGAGATCCTCGTAGTCGAGGGTCGTGTCGTCACACGTCGCGACGACTCGGACGCGCGCGTCGAGGTCGTGCGCGATCTCGAGCCACGGCGAGACGTTGCCGTCGTGATCGAGCTGCGTGACGAGGATCTCGTCGCCGGGGCGTATGGTGCGTGCGAATGCGCGGGTGAGTGCGAAGTTGAGCGTCGTCATGTTCGCGCCGAACACGGTCTCGTCGGGCTCGCAGCGCAGAAAGGCTGCAGCGGCCAGCCGTGCCTGAGCGATCAGCGCGTCGGTGCGTCGGCTCGATCCGAATTCGCCGCCGACGTTCGCGTTCGATTCGCGCAGGTACGTGGAGATCGCATCGATGACGGTGTCCGGCACCTGCGTCCCGCCGGGCCCGTCGAAGCACGCGGTCGGTTGATCGAGTGAGGAAAAACGAGCGCGGACCGCGGCGACGTCGAAGGCGAGTGCGCTCACTGCCAGGACACTACCCTTCGCTTGTGAGCACCCTCACGCCTCCGAAGGAGCGGCTCGACAGCGGCGGGCGGCCCGGGCTCGGGCGGCCCTGGAACGTGATCGTGCTGAACGACAACCACAACACCTTCGAGGGCGTCGCCTTTGCGCTCTCGTCCGTCGTTCCCGGCGTCGACTACGACCGGGGGATGGCGCTTGCGAATCGCATTCACGCGACGGGGCAGGCGATCGTGTGGTCGGGCCACAAGGAGCAGGCCGAGCTCTACTGGGAGCAGCTCGCCGGCTACGGGCTGACCATGGCCCCGCTCGAGTGCGCGTAGCCATCCGAGCCTCGCCATACGCTGTGCGCGTGATTCGGCTCAGGACGCTGTCGGAGGCTGAGTGCTACGCCCGCTGCTACGGCGGCTGGGAGCCGACCGTGAAGGTCGTCCACGTGGAGCCCCGGCGGCCGCGCTTCCCCACGACCGTCTCCGGCGAAGATCTGCGCAGAAGCCTCGAGGAACGGCTCGACGCGCGGCTCGCGGCCGAAGCCGAAGCGGCATAGCGGCTCCGACGCCGAGCGACGTCCCGGACGTGCTCGCGCCGGGGCTCGATGTCGTCTTCTGCGGCATCAATCCCGGCCGTGTCACGGCTGCTGCTGGAGCGCACTTCGCCAATCCGCGCAACGACTTCTGGCGGCTGCTCCACGCCGCGCGCTTCACGCCGCGCCTCTACGAGCCGAACGAGCAGTTCGGGCTGCCCGAGCTCGGCCTCGGCATCACGAACGCTGCGTATCGGACGACGCCCGGCTCCGGTGACCTGCGTCGGCGGGACTTCGACGCAGACCGCCTGCGGCGGCTGGCGGAGGAGCTCTCGCCGCGCTGGCTCGCGTTCGTCGGTAAGGAGGCCTACCGCGGCGTGTTCGGCGAGCGGCCGGAGCTCGGTGTCCAGGACAGGCGTCTCGCCGAGGCGCAGCTGTTCGTGCTCCCCTCGACGTCTCCGGCGAACGCCGCCGTGCGCTGGTGGGACCGCGCGCGCTGGTTCCTCGAGCTTGCGACGCGCGTCTACGGCGGCCCGGTGCGCCGCGCGGTTCGGGCGCTCGTCCTCGATCCCGCCGACCGCGTCATGCTCGTGTGCGTCGACGACGCGCTCGGCGTGTGGTGGACGCTCCCGGGCGGGGGCGTCGAGGAAGGCGAGGACGACGCCGCGGCGCTCGCCCGCGAGCTCGTCGAGGAGCTCGGGTTGCGCGACGTCGAGATCGGACCGCTGATCTGGACGCGCGAGCATCGGCTGGTGGCCCCGAGGCGGTGGTCGGAGCAGCGCGAGCGGCACTACCTCGTGCGGACGCCCGCGTTCGAGCCGGCGCCGGAGCTCGCGCGCTCCGTGCTCCTCGACGAGGGCGTCGCGGACGCCCGGTGGTTCGCAGTCGACGAGCTCGACGCGCTCGTCACGGGCCCACGAGGCCTCGGGCGGCTCGTGCGAGGCCTCCTGAGCGACGGGCCGCCTCCCGTCCCGGTGGACGCCGGCACCTAGACAGGCCCGGGGTTCCGGTGCAGAGTCGGAAGGTCATTCGAGCGAGGGGAGCAGGTATGTCGAAGACCCGATTTGCGTTCCCGGCGGCGCTCGCCGCCGCGATCTCCGTCGTCGTCCTCGCGGGGCCGGCCGCGGCGGCTCCGAACGACCAGCCGTGCACGGGACCGACGGATCCGGGCGCGACCTACACGTGCACGGCGATCGTCAGGGCGAGTGCGGAGGGACCGCTCGGGAGCCCGGCCGTGACGGACTGCCTCGGCGAGGATTTCTATCTCTCGATCGACGCGCTCGTCCTCGAGCACGTCGTCGTCCACCCCGGCGGCGAGCTCTTGAGCGCCGACAGCCTGACGAGCGCCCACACGACGGTGCACGGCAGCGGCTACGGCCTGACGACGGGCACGAAGACAGAGTTCGACGAGACCGGGTCGCAGGTGTTCGACTTCCTGCCGAACGGCGACGAGGTCTTACACACGACCTCGTCCGCAAGCGTCCCGACGCAAGGGTCGACGCCGAACCTCGAGCTGACGATCGAAGCCGAGATCCATACCGACGCTTTCGGCAATACGACGTTCTCCGAGATCACCGTGCAGGAGGGGTGCGGCACGGAGCACGACGTCGAGCACCTGCAGGGCTGAGCCGGCTCAGCTGCGCCAGCGATTCGTGATCGGCGTCCGCCTGTCGCGGCCGAACGCCTTCGGCCGCAGGCGGACGCCGGGCGGCGCCTGCCGGCGCTTGTATTCGGCACGGTCGACGAGCGCGACCGCGCGCTGCACCACGTCCGGATCGAACCCGTCGCTCGAGAGCTCCTCGAGCGTCCGGTCCTCCTCGACGTACGCCTCGAGCACGATGTCGAGCTGCGGATAGGGCGGGAGCGAGTCCTCGTCGAGCTGGTCGTCGCGGAGCTCCGCGCTCGGCGCCCGGTCGATGATCGACTGCGGGATCAGCTCGCGGCCCGCACGCTCGTTCAGGTGCCTCGCGAGGCGGAAGACGTCGGTCTTGAACACGTCCTTCAGGAGCGCGAAGCCGCCCGCCATGTCGCCGTAGAGGGTCGCGTAGCCGACAGACATCTCCGACTTGTTGCCGGTGGCGACGAGCAGCCAGCCGAACTTGTTCGAGAGCGCCATCAGCAGCGTGCCCCGGATCCGCGCCTGGAGGTTCTCCTCGGTCAGATCGGGCTCGCGTCCCGCGAACGACGAGGCGAGCGCGCCGAGGAACGACTCCACGATCGGCTCGATCGCGATCTCGCGGAACTCGCAGCCGAGGTTCTCCGCCAGCCGCTGCGCGTCGCTGCGCGTCCCCTCCGACGAATAGCGCGAGGGCATCGAGACGCAGTGGACACGCTCCGCTCCGAGCGTCTCGACTGCCAGCGCGGCGACGAGCGCGGAGTCGATCCCGCCCGAGACTCCGAGCACCGTCTCCCTGAAGCCGTTCTTGCGGACGTAGTCGCCGAGCCCGAGCTCGAGTGCCTTCCGCATCTGCTCGAGGTCGTCGTCGAACGGGGCGACCGCGGCGCTTGCCGCCGTCCCGTGCTCGCGCCCCGCGCCGACGTGGACGCGCTCGATCGGGCCGAGGTCGCCGCGGTCCTGCGCAAGCGCACGGCGGCGGGTGTCGGTCAGGCGCCTGCCGACCGCCGAGGGCGGGTCGACGTCGATCACGACGAGCGCCTCCTCGAAGCCGGGCGCGCGGGCGAGCACGTTCCCCTCGTCGTCGATCACGAGCGAATGCCCGTCGAAGATCAGCTCGTCCTGGCCGCCGACGGTGTTGCAGAACGCGACGAAGGACGCGTTGTCACGCGCGCGCGTGCGGAACATCTCCTCGCGCTCGCGATCGCGAAGCAGGTGGAAGGGAGATGCGGAGATGTTCACGATCAGCTGCGCGCCGGCAAGCGCGAGATCGGTGGCCGGCGGGCCCGGCTGCCACATGTCCTCGCAGATCGTCACGCCGAAGAGCGCGTCGCCGAGCTCGAAGAGCGCGAGCCCGTCGCCCGGAGCGAAGTAGCGGAACTCGTCGAAGACGCCGTAGTTCGGCAGGAAGCGCTTCCGGACGATCGCCTTCACCTCGCCGCCGGCGCAGACGGCCGCCGTGTTGTACAGGTCGGCGTCGAAGTACGGCGTACCGACGATCGCCACGACGCCGCGCGCCTCCCGCGCGATCGCCGCGAGCGATTCCTCCGCCGCGCGCACGAACCCCGGCCGTAGCAGGAGATCCTCCGGCGGGTAGCCGGTGACCGCGAGCTCCGGGAAGAGAACGAGCTCGGCTTCCTGCGCCTTCGCGTCGGTCAGGCGGTCGACGATCAGCTCGCGGTTGCCGGCGAGGTCTCCGACGACCGGGTTGATCTGCGCGAGCGCGATCCGCATCGGGGCCAGTGTACGAATAGGTGATGCGGGTCTTCACGATCGGCCACGGGGCGCGGACTGCGGACGAGCTGCTTGCCTGTCTTCGCGACGCGGGGGTGAAGACACTCGTCGACGTCCGCCGCTTCCCCGGCTCGCGCCGCCACCCGCAGTTCAACCGCGAGGCGCTCGCGGCGGCGCTCGCCGACGCCGGCATCGCGTACCGCCACACGGAGGCGCTCGGTGGACGGCGGAGCGGCGGCGACGAGTTCGCCTGCATCCGCGTCGCCGCGTTCCGCGGCTACGCCGCCTGGATGGGGACGGACGAGTTCGCCTCTGCGCTCGCGGACGCGCTCGCCCGCCCGGAGCCCTGCTTCATGTGCGCCGAGACGCTCTGGTGGCGCTGCCATCGCCGCCTGATCGCGGAGCTCCTCGAGGCGCGCGGCCTCGAGGTCACGCATCTGCTGCGGCCGGGCCACGGCGAGCGGCACCGGCCGTGGGAGCCGATCTCGGAGACGCGTGCCGGCGTCCTCTATCTCTGCGGCCGGCGCGTCGCCTGACCGCTACGCGATCACACGCGCGATCTCGGTCAGCGCCTCGGGATTCTCGAGCGACGAGAGATCGCCCGGATCCTTGCCCAGCACGCGCGCGCGCACCGCCCGCCGCACGATCTTCGCCGAGCGCGTCTTCGGGAGCGAGCTGACCCACAGCACCCGCTCGGGCTTGAAGGCCTTGCCGAGCGCCTCGGCGACCGCGTCCGCGACCGCGTCGTCGCGCTGCTTCTCCCCGGGCTTCGGCACGCAGAAGATCCACGCCACCTCGCCCTTGACCGCGTGCGGCACGCCGATCGCGGCGGCCTCGGCGACGATCCCGCTGCCGATCGCGGCCGACTCGAGCTCGGCGGGCCCGATCCGCTTGCCCGCGATGTTCAGGGTGTCGTCGCTCCGGCCGTGCAGGTACCAGTAGCCGTCCTCGTCGACCGACGCCCAGTCGCCGTGCGTCCACATGCCCGGGATCCGGCGCCAGTAGGTCTCGAGGTAGCGCGTGCCTTCCGGGTCGTTCCAGATCCCGCGCGTCATCCCGGGCCACGGACGGTGGCAGACGAGCTCGCCGACCTGTCCCGTGCGCACCTGCTGTCCGACGCCGTCGACGACGTCCATGTCCTGGCCGAGCGCGGGAAAGCCCAGCGCGACCGGCTTGATCGGCTCGGTGAGCACGGTCGTGAGGAAGCACGCGCCGACCTCGGTGCCGCCGCTGATGTTGATGATCGGCACCTGGGCGCGCCCGACCTTGTCGAAGAGCCACATGTAGGGATCCGGGTTCCAGGGCTCGCCGGTCGTGCAGAACGAACGCAACGAGGAGAGGTTCGCGCGCGGCTCGCCGTGCGGGATCAGCGCGCGGGCGAGCGTGGGCGAGAGGCCGAGCATCGTCACCGAGTCCGTCTCGACGAGCCGCCACAGCCGGTCGGGAGGGAAGTCGGGCGCGCCTTCCGCGAAGACGATCGTCGCCCCGACCGCGCCGCCGCCGACGACCGTCCACGGACCCATGATCCAGCCCATGTCGGTCGCGAAGTGGATCCGGTCGCCCGCGACGACGTTCGTCTGATACGCCGCCTCGCGCGCGACCGAGACGAGGAAGCCGCCCTGCACGTGCAGCGCTCCCTTCGGACGGCCGGTGGTGCCCGAGGTGTACGCGAGCAGGTACGGGGCCTCCGACTCGACCTCGACCGGCGGCAGCACGCCCGGCTGCTGCGTCACGAACTCCGGCCACGAGCGCGTCTCGCGGTTCCACTCGAGCACGTGCTGCACGCCGTACTGGCCGGCCTCGAGCAGCGTCTTGCTCATCTCGATGCGCTTGCCGCGTCGCAGCGACCAGTCGGCGGTGAGCACGACGCGCGCGAGCGAGTCTTCGAGCCGCGCCCCGATCGCCGGCGCCGCGAAGCCGCTGAAGATCGGCACCTGCACGGCGCCGACGTGCGCGCATGCGTGGGAGGCGACCGCGGCCGCCGGGCACATGGGCATGTAGATCGCGACGCGATCGCGGGGCTTCACGCCGAGCGCGACCAGCGCCTCGGCGAGCTGCGTCACCTGGCGCGACGCCTCGGCCCACGAGAGCGACTCGCGCGTCCCGTCCTCGTAGAGCCCGACGTATGCCTCGTCCCCGGAGGCGGCGAAGCGGTGGAGGCAGATCCGCGCGAGGTTGAGCCGGCCGCCGACGAACCACCGAGCCCACTCGGGGCCGCGCGAGGCGTCGAGCACCGACCGCCACGGCTCGGAGAACTCGAGGCCGAGGTCGGCGACGACGGCGGGCCAGAACCGCTCGGGCTCCTCGACGGAGATCCGGTGCAGCTCGGCGTACGAGCCGGCCCCGAGCGCGCGGCGCAGGCGCGTGATGTTCGCGCGCTCGACGAGCTCCTCGGACGGGCGCCAGACGTAGGACGTGGTCACGCTGCTAACCTAGTGCTTACTAACTTAGTGGGTGCTAACCGGAGGTGTAGATGAAGGCACGTATCTTCGCCGAGGAGAACCGGAAGTGGTGGACGCTCGCCGCCGTTTCGTTCGGTCTCTTCATGATCATGCTCGACAACACGATCGTGAACGTCGCGCTGCCGTCGATCCAGCGGTCGCTCGACCTGAAGATCTCCGAGCTCGAATGGGTCGTCACGGGCTATGCGCTCACGTTCGGCGCGCTCATGCTCACGGGCGGCAAGCTGGCCGACCTGCTCGGCCGGCGCCTGATCTTCGTCGTGGGACTTGCGATCTTCACACTCGCCTCGCTCGCCTGCGGGCTCGCCGGCAGCGCGAACGTGCTGATCGCCGCGCGCGTCGTGCAGGGCATCGGCGCTGCGCTGATGAATCCGTCCACGCTCTCGATCATCACCGTCACCTTCCCGCCGCGCCAGCGCGGGACGGCGATCGGCATCTGGGCGGGCATCTCGGCGCTCGCCCTCGCGATCGGCCCGCTTGCAGGCGGGTTGATCACGGAGCACATCAACTGGAACTGGATCTTCTTCATCAACGTTCCGATCGGCGCGATCGCGATCGCCGCGGCGTACCTGCTGATCGACGAGTCGCGCGACACCTCGCACGAGCAGCGCCCGGACCTGCCGGGCCTCGTCGCGTCGGCTCTCGGGCTCTTCGCGCTCAGCTACGCGCTGATCGAGGCGAACACCTACGGGTGGACGTCCACGAGAATCCTGACGGCGTTCGGGCTCGCGGCGGTGTCGCTCGTCGCGTTCGTGCTCCTCGAGCGCCACCAGCGCCTGCCGATGCTCGATCTGAGCCTGTTCCGGAACCGCGGCTTCTCCGGTGCGAATACGGTGATGCTCTTCGTCGGCCTCGCGATGTTCGGCGTGTTCTTCTACGTCTCGCTCTACGTGCAGCAGGTCCTCGGCTATTCGCCGGTCGAGGCAGGCGCCTCCTTCCTGCCGTGGACGCTCCTGATCATCCTCGTCGCACCGCAGGCCGGGCGCCTCTCCGACCGGATCGGGCCGCGGCCGCTCGTGACGGGCGGCCTCGTCGTGCTCGCCGGCTCGCTCTTCCTCTTCGCGCGGATGGGCCCGCACGAGAGCTTCTGGGGGCTGCTCCCGGCGATGCTGCTCGGCGGCATCGGCATGTCCGCGTCGATGGCGCCGACGACTGCGGCGGCGATGAGCTCCGTCCGCGCCGACAAGGCGGGCGTCGGCTCGGCGGTGCTGAACAGCATGCGGCAGGTGGGCGGCTCGCTCGGCATCGCGCTGATGGGCGCGATCGTCGCGTCCGGCATCTCGAGCTCGCTGCACACGGGGCACTCGCGGCCGGTTGCGTTCCTGAACGGCTTCCATCACGCGCTCGACGTCGGCACCGCGATCGTCGTCGCCGGGGCGCTCGTCGGGTTCGCGACGCTGCAGCACGCGCGGCACCGGCCGGAGCAGACCGTGTCGGTCGAGGCGGCGTGAGCGCTCCGGCCGCACGGCTCCCGGCCGCCGAGCGCCGCGAGGCGCTGATCGAGACGGCGATCCGCGTCTTCTCGGACGGCAGCTACCGCGGCACGACGACCGCGGAGATCGCGCGCGCGGCGGGCGTGTCGGAGCCGGTGCTGTACCGGCACTTCGCCTCGAAGCGCGAGCTCTATCTCGCCGCCCTCGACAGCGTCTGGTCGCGGATGCACGCCGCGTGGGCCGAGGCCCTCGAGCAGACGCCGAACGTGCGCGAGGCGTTCGAGCTGATCAGCCGGACGCACGTCTCGGTGCACGACTGCAAGTTCCAGATGGCCGAGCTCTGGGTGCAGGCGCTGAGCGAGGCCGCCGAGGACCCGGAGCTCCGCAAGCACCTCCGCCGGCACATGCGCGAGGTGCACGACTTCATCGCGAGCCTGATCCGCCGCGGCCAGGCGCAGGGCGTGCTGAGTGCAGAGCGCGACCCGGACGCCGAAGCGTGGACCTTCCTCGCCAACGGCGTCCTCGGCATGGTCGGCCGGCGCATCGGCCTGCTGAACGACGACGAAGTGACCGCCATCCGAGCCGCCAGGCTCGACTGGCTCACCGCCTGAGCGCCCGCCTGAACGCAAGCCCGCGCCCGTCGCCGGCCCCGACATGGCGGGGCCGGCCCGCCCGCGCGTCGACCCCGAAGGCGCGCGCGCAGGAAAGCGTGAGCGAGGCGACCTGAGCCCGGAGGGCTCACGTCGCCCCCGCGAAGCGGTGCAAAGCGCGCAGGCGCCGCCGAAGGCGGCGCCAGAGAAAACAGACCCCCCTGCTGCGGCTCAGGGGGGCCTGTTGGAAAGGGCGCTACCGATCCTGCGGGGGCTTCGGAAGCTCGACTCTGCGGCCCAGCCGGTCTTCCTGCCTCCTCACCGGATCCTCCGGTGCGCCCCCTGCAAACCTGAGCCTGGCGTCCGGCCTGGTTGCAAGGTGACCTGACTATAGGGGCCGTGTCCGCTAGAGTCAAGTAACCCAGTCAAGTGATTTCCCCGATAGGTGGTTCACTGATTTTCTCGATGAATATGCCCTTTTTGGGGGAGGCTCGAAGAGACGCCTTGCGGTTTGGTGAAGCATGAGGTTCACTTCTCGCAGCCGCTCATGACCACCCGCGACGCCGCCCTCACCCAAGCCCGCTCGGCCGTCACCGGCGGCCTCCGCCTGGGCGAGCGGCTGCGCCAGCTGCGGGTCGCGGCCGGGCTCACGCAGAGCGAGCTCGCCGGCGAGCGGTTCTCGAAGGAGTACGTCTCCCAGATCGAGCGTGGCAAGACCCGGCCGACGCGCGAGACCGTCGAGTGGCTCGCGGCGCGGCTCGGCGTCGATCCCGGCTTCCTCGCGAACGGCGTCGCGACCGACGAGCGCGGCCGGCTCGAGGGCGCGCTCGCTCGGGCCGAGACGCTGATCGAGGCGCTGCGCAACGACGAGGCGGCAGCCGAGTACGAGTCGCTCGTGCCGGCCGCGCGCGCGACCGGCGTGCCGGAGCTTTCGGTGCGTGCGCTCCTCGGCGCGGGCCGCACGCAGATGCGTCTCGGCGCGCTGAAGCAGGCGATGGAGCTCTTGAACGAGGCGCGCGGGATCGTCGAGAGCGGCAGCTTCTCCGACCTCGAGCGGGCCGAGGTGCTCTACGCGCTCGGCGTCTGCCGCTATCAGCTGAACAGCGTGCAGACGGCGCTCGGCCTGCTGAACGAGGCGCTCGCGCTCGCCGAGCGCTCGGGGATGCCCTCCGACCAGCTTCGCTCGAACATCCTCTCCTGGCGGTCGCGGTGCTGGCGGCGCCAGCGCGACTACGAGGCCGCGCGCGAGGACATCGAGCGCGCGCTCCAGCTCGCAGAGGACGCGAACGATCCGCGCACGATCGGCGCCGCCTACTTCCAGGCGTCGCTCGTCGCCGACCGCGAGGGCCATTGGGTGCTCGCACGCAACTACGCCGAGCGCGCCCGCGCTGCCTACGCGGAGCTGTCGGACAAGATCCACGTCGGCCAGCTGACGAACAACCTCGGTGCGCTGAACTTCCTGCTCGGCAAGCCCGAGGAGGCGATCACGCTCCTGAAGGAAGCGTTCTCGATCGCGCTCGAGACCGGGCGCGATGCCGATGCCGGCCGCGCCGTCTCCTCGCTCGCGCAGATCCACCTGCGCACGGGCAACGTCGAGCAGGCCGAGGAGCAGGCCCGCCATGCGCTGCGGCTGCTCGAGCAGGCCGGCTACGAGGATTACATCGACGAGTTCGGCAGCGCGCATCTCGTGCTCGGCCGCGCGCTCCTCGAGCAGGGACGGCTCGACGACGCGGAGGAATCGTTCCTCGCCGCCGAGAACGTGTTCGAGCAGCTCGGCTCGGCGAGCCACCGCGCCTCCGCGTGGGTCGCCCGCGGCGACCTCGCGGCCCGGCGCGGCGACGACAGGCTTTCGGCTCATCTCTACCGCACCGCGGCAGAGGCACTCCAGGATCTTCGGTTCTAGGCACGCAGAGAGGAGGTGACACGTTGACGAAGGCACGCATGCTGTATCTGCTCGGAATGGTCTCGGTGTTCGCGTTCCACATCGGCGCGTACTGCTTCCGCCCGGGCGGCCTGAGCGACGGCGGCTTCTGGTAGGCGGCGGGCCGGTCTGACTTGCGGCTGATCCCGTCGCCGCCGCCGCGCCGGCCGTGCGCAGCGGTTGACTCTTGCCCGCGACGGGAGCGAGCCTCTCAGACCTAGCCTGCGGCATCGTCCAGATGTGCCGCCGCCGCTCAAGGCGGTCGGCGGCGTTTCCTCCGCGGCCAACGGGGTCATGACGCGAGACGTGGGCGCACGCTTCGAGCGGGCTCGTCGCGCGCTGGTCGTCACGCGTGTCGCACGCCACGCGGGCATGCGACGCGTCCTCGCCGAGATCGGCGTCCGCGGCCACCGTGAGGCGACACGCGAGGGCGCACAGGCGTTCCGGGGCGCGCTCGAAGAGCTCGGCACGACGTTCATCAAGCTCGGCCAGCTGCTCTCGTCGCGCCCGGACCTGCTCCCCGACGTCTACATCGACGAGCTGTCGCAGCTCGTCGATCAGGTGCCGCCCGTGCCCTTCGCCGACATCGAGGCGGTGATCCGCACCGAAGTGGGCGACGACGTGTTCGCGCAGATCGAGCCGGAGCCGCTCGCAACCGCGTCGATCGCTCAGACGCATCGCGCGCTCCTGCGCAGCGGCCGCGAGGTCGTGATCAAGGTCCGGCGGCCGGGAATCGTCGAGCAGGTGGAGCTCGATCTCGCGCTGCTCCGCTCCACCGCGTCGCTCGTCGCCGGCCACTCCGAGACCGCGCAGCTCCTTCAGATCGAGGCGCTCGCCGACGAGCTCGAGGTCCATCTGCGCGCCGAGCTCGACTTTCTCGAGGAGGCGTACAACACCGAGCTGATCGCTCGACTCGTCGCGGACTACGACCGGCTGCTCGTGCCGCAGGTGATCCGCCCCTATGTGAGCGAGCGCGTGCTCGTGCTCGAGCACATCGACGGAAAGAAGGTGACCGTCGAGCACGGCCTCGCGCCCGACCTTGCCGACGAGCTCGCTCGGCAGTTCTTCAGCGCGTACGTCTACCAGGTCGTCGTCGAGGGCGTCTACCACGCCGATCCGCATTCGGGCAACGTGTTGCTCACCGCCGACGGGCGCCTCGCGCTGCTCGACTTCGGGCTGATCGGGCGACTCGACGACGACACCCGTCGGGGGCTCTCGCTGCTGTTGCTCGCGCTCGCGCAGAACCGGGCCGACGACGTCGCCGACCTGATCATGTCGTTGTCGCTCACGAACGTGCAGTCGGACCAGCCGCGCTTCGTGCACGACGTCCGGCGCAAGCTGCCGCGCTTCCACTGGCGACCGCTGTCGGGGATTCGCGCGGGCGAAGCGCTCGCCGACCTGCAGCGGATCGCGCTCGACCACAACATCGCGCTGCCGACGAGCTTCGCGCTCGTGGGCAAGACGCTCGCGCAGGCCGATTCGATCGCCCGCCGCCTCAGCCCGCTCCTCGATCCGATCGCGCTGATGGAGGAAGAGGCGATCGAGGTCATGCTGCGGGAGGCGGAGCGCCGGCTCGAGCCGAATCGGCTCTTCGCGTATCTCTACACGCAGCTCGATCCGCTGACGCGCATGCCGCGCCGCGTCAGCCACGTGCTGAGCGAGCTCGAGCAGGGCTCGCTGAAGGTCGGAGTCGTCCCGACCGGGCTCGGCGAGCTCGAGCACAACCTCCGCTCGATCGCCAACCGCATGGGCGCGGCGATCATCGTCGCGGCCCTGCTGCTCGCGTCGGCGCTGATCGTGCGCGTGCACCGCTTCGAATGGCTCGGCATCGCCGGCTTCGCCCTCGCGGCGCTGCTCGGGATCTACATGGTGTGGAAGATCGTCCGCACCCCCGGTGAGCTGTAAGCTAGGAGCTGTCCAATACTTCAAAAGGGATAGCGCTAAAGGAGTGGCGATGGCGTTGCAGATCGGCGATACGGCACCGGACTTCGAGGCGGAGACGACGCAGGGCCGGATCCGGTTCCACGAGTGGCTCGGCGATTCGTGGGCGGTGCTCTTCTCGCATCCGCGGGACTTCACGCCCGTGTGCACGACGGAGCTCGGCTACATGGCGAAGATCAAGCCGGAGTTCGACAAGCGCGGCGTGAAGATCATCGGCCTGTCGGTCGACCCGACGACGAACCACGAGCAGTGGGCGAAGGATATCGAAGAGACACAGGGTCAGGCGCCGAACTATCCGATCATCGGCGATGCGGACTTCAACGTGTCGAAGCTCTACGGGATGCTGCCGGCGGACGCATCCGGCGATCCGACGCAGCGCACCGCGGCGCAGAATCAGACCGTGCGCAACGTGTTCGTGGTCGGCCCGGACAAAGCGATCAAGCTGATCCTCGTCTATCCGATGACGACCGGCCGGAACTTCGACGAGGTGCTGCGCGTGATCGACTCGCTACAGCTGACGGCGAAGCACAAGGTCTCGACGCCGGCGCAGTGGCAGCAGGGCGACAACGTGATCATCTCCGGGTCGGTGACCGACGACCAGGCGAAGGAGCTCTGGCCCGGCGGGTGGGAGGCGCCGCGACCCTGGCTCCGGATCGTGCCGCAGCCCGTGGAATCGCATTAGACGTTTTTCCTCCTGTTGATCAGGAAGGCAACACGCTGCGGACAGCGAACACTGCCCGCGAGGGTGCCTTCAGGCGCTCTCCTCTCCCCAAAGAAGGCGGCGGCTTCGGCCGCCGTCTTCGTACCTCGTAGGCCGTGAGCGCGCTCACGGGATTGACGGCCGGCGGCGGCTGCGCCGCGAAATACTCCGCCGCGAGACTGGAAGAGCTGCTGAAGGGCTTCGTGCCCGTCGAGGCCGAGAACCTGCTCGTCGGGCTCTCGCCCGCCGACGACGCGGCCGTCTACAAGCTCGACGGCGAGCGCGCTCTCGTCTTCACGCTCGACTTCTTCCCGCCGCTCGTCGACGATCCGGCGACCTTCGGCCGGATTGCGGCGACGAACGCGCTGAACGACGTCTTCGCGATGGGCGGCGTGCCGTTGCTCGCGCTCTCGATCGCGGCTTTCCCGGAGGAGCTGCCGACCGCGGTGCTGGCCGAGGTCTTCGCGGCGGCCGCCGAGCAGGTTCGACGCGCGGGCGGCATTCTCGCCGGCGGCCACACGATCCGCGACACGGAGCCGAAGTACGGTCTCGCCGTGGTCGGCACGGTGCACCCGGACGGGATCTGGCCGAAGAACGGCGCGCGTCCCGGCGACGCGCTCTTCCTGACGAAGCCCCTCGGAACCGGGCTCGTGCTCGCAGCGAAGGGAGACGTGGAGGCCGCCGTCGAGCAGATGACGACGCTGAACGCCGAGGCGGCCGACGTGCTGCGGGCGTTCGCGCCGAATGCTGCAACGGACGTCACGGGATTCGGTCTCTTCGGGCACGCGCACGAGATGGCCGAGCGAAGCGGAGTCCGGATCGTGATCGACGAGGTGCCCGCGCTTCCGGGGGCGCGCGAGGCTGCGCAGCGCGGCGTACGGACGGGCGGGGATCGGCGGAACCGCGAGTTCGCCCCGGTCGAAGCGGACGGCACCGCGGAGGAGGTGCTCGCGCTCGGCTACGACGCGCAGACGGCGGGCGGCCTGCTGGTCTCGCTCCCGGCCGACAAGGGGCTCTCGCTCGAGAGCGCGTTCCGCGCCCGCGACCTCTATCTCGCCCGGATCGGCCGGGTCGAGGCCGGCGCCGGCGTGGCCGTCGAGGCGCACTAGACTCGGTGGCGTGAACAGCGCCTCGCAGGTGCTGCCGCGGCGTTTCGCGCTCGCGCTCTCACCGGAGCGCTTTCGCGCGCTCGCGGCCTGGGCGGTCGCGACGCTCGTCCTGATCGTCGCCACCGGCGCGACCGTCCGCCTCACGGGATCCGGGCTCGGCTGCCCGCACTGGCCGACATGCAACACGACCCACGCGCTGCCGAAGGGCTACCACTCGGACATCGAGTTCTCGAACCGTGTCGTCTCGTTCTTCACCGTGCTCTCGACCCTCGCGTTGGCGATCGGCGCGTGGCGTACGACGTTGCTCGGACGCAGAGCTCGGCTGCTCGCAACGGCGGTCTGCGTCGGCACGCTCGCGCAGGCGCCGCTCGGCGCAATCACCGTCTACTACGACCTCAACCCGTACCTCGTGATCTCGCACCTTCTGTTGTCGTTGACCGTGCTCGGGCTGGGCGTGCTCGTGCTGCTCGAGGCGACGCGACTCGTGCGCGGCGGCGGGACGCCGCTGCCGGTCCTTCCACGGCTCGGCGGCGCGGTTCTCTTCGCGGCCGTGGGCGTGCTCGTCGTCACCGGCACGCTCTCGACGGCGTCCGGCCGCTTCCCGGGCAGCTCGGGTGCGCAGGTCGTGGAGCGGCTCGGGTCGTTCTATCCGGCGGTTTGGCTGCACGTGCGCGCCGTCGCGGCGTTCGGCATCGTGTTCTGCGTCCTCGCGGCGTGGGCGTGGCGAAACCGCGGGCGCTTTCCGTGGCTGCTCCGAGCGTGTGCGGGCCTGCTCGCGATCCTGCTGGTGCAGATGGGGATCGGAGAGCTGCAGTACCGCACCTACGGAACGGTTCCGTGGTGGGTCGTGGTCCTGCACGTCGTCGTTGCCGCCGTCCTCTTCGGCTGGACGGTCGGGCTCGTCGGGCGGCTCTGGCGACCGGTCAGCCTCTAGACTGCGTCAATGTCCGAGCTGAACGTGTCGTTCAGGCCGCAGCTCCGGCGGCCGGTGCTCGTCGCTGCCTTTCGCGGCTGGAACGACGGCGGCCAGGGCGCGACGCTCGCCGCCGGCTATCTCGCGAAGCAGTGGGACGCCGAACAGTTCGCGTCGATCGAACCCGAGCAGTTCTACGACTTCCAGGCAATGCGGCCGCAGGTCTCGCTCGAGGACGGCATGACGCGGAAGCTCGAGTGGCCGGAGAACACGTTCTTCCATGCACGCGTGCCCGGCGGCGACCGTGACGCCGTCATCCTCCTCGGCACCGAGCCGAATCTCCGCTGGAAGACCTTCTCGGGGCTCGTGCTCGGGCTTGCGGAGGAGCTCGGGGTCGAGCGCGCCGTGACGTTCGGCTCGCTGCTCGCGGACGTTCCCCACACGCGCCCGGCTCCGGTGACGGCGGCGGCGACCGACGAGTCGTTGATGCAGGAGCTCGGGCTCGAGCCGTCGCGCTACGAGGGGCCGACCGGCATCGTCGGCGTCCTGCTCGACGCCTGTCGCGGCGCCGGCATCAGCTCGCTCAGCCTGTGGGCGGCGGTGCCGCATTACGTCTCGCTTGCGCCGAGTCCGCGGGCCGCGCTCGCGCTCGTGCGCCGCTTCGGCGAGCTGATGAGCGTCGATGTCGTCGTCGACGAGCTCGAGCAGGCAGCCGACGAGTACAGCGACCAGGTGAGCGAGGCTGTCTCGGCCGACGCTGACACCGCTGCCTACGTCGAGGAGCTCGAACGGCGTGTCGACATGATGAGCGCCGAGGAGCATCTCCCCTCCGGCGACACGCTGGCCGCAGAGCTGACGCGGTTCCTCCGCGAGCGCGAGGAGCAGGATCGCTCCGACGACGGGGCCGAAGGCCCCGCGTCGTAGCCCGGGCTACGCGGGATCGGTCGCGTCGGGCAAGGCGGCGGCCGGTGCCTCTCCGCCGGTCGGCTCGTCGCCGTCCTCGACCGCCGCCGGCTTCCGCCGCCGCCGCCGACGCTTCGGCTTGGCGGCGCCGTCGCCGTCGGGCGCCGCCGCAGCGCCGTCGCCGTCGGGCTCCGGCGGCGCGTCTGCCGGCGGCGTGTCGGTCGCGGGTGCCGCCGCGGCGGGGTCCGCCTGCTTCTTCTTGCGCCGCCGGCGGCGGCGCTTGCTCGGCTGCTGCTTCGGGGCCGGGAGATTCTCGGAGAGCGCGAGCGCGACCTCCTGCACGGTTCCGAGCTGTTCGCGTGCCTCGTCGATCAGCTTCGTCGCACGGGGCGTGTACCCCTCGGCGGAGGCGAGCAAGGCCGCGCCGACCTGAATCGGCTGCTCGAGGGCGGTGCGGACGAGCTTGCCCGCGTTCTCCTCGTGGCGGTGGCCGCGAGAGTTGGCGAGCGCGCCGAGCAGCCGCTTCGCCTCTGGGTACTCACCCGACGCGCGGCGGTCCTGAACCTTGCGCGTCGCGCGCGCGAGCCGCCAGGTCCAGCGCGCGAGGATCTGGTCCGGCGCGTCCGGCTTGGCGTCGGCGATCGCGCGCAGGAGCACCCGGATGCCGGGCAGCCGCTCCTTCTCCCAGGTCGGCGCCTGGGTCACGAGCGTGACCAGATCGTCGAAGTCGGCTCGCTCGACCCGCATCGACACGCGGTCCTGCAAGGCCATCGTCCGCAGCCGCCGGTTCGGGTTCTCGGCGGCGCAGGTGGCGAGGAACTGCTCGAGCGCGCCCTTCGATGCGCGGCCCTCCGTCAGCTTCTGCACGAAGGACGCGCGTTCGTCGAAGCGGATCTGGCGGCCGGCGATCGTCGCCCAGTAGCGCTGCTCGTCCTCGTCGAGGAACTTCGGGTCGACACGCTGCCACTCGCGTTGGATCACGCCGATGCGGCGGCGCACGTCAGGTGTCACGGGGACGAGCCACGGCGCGGGCGTAAGCCGTCTGCGCGAACGGCGCTGCGACCGGCGGCGCGGTGCAGGGGTGACGCGGGCCCCCTCGCGGTAGAAGTCCGCGTCGAGCAGCGAGTGCAGCGAGACGACGCGCTCGTTGTGCGTCGCGCCCTTCGGGACGAAGTCGACGACGATGCCCGCTTCCTTGCGCGGATGCAGGCGCATGATCCGTCCGATTCGCTGCTGGTACACGCGCTTGGACGCCGTCGGCGCGAGGTGCATGCACACCGTTGCGCGCGGGGAGTTCCATCCTTCCGCGAGCAGCTGTGCGTTGATGAGCACGTTGATCTCGCCGCGCTCGTACGCCGCGAGCGTCTCGGCGAGACGTACCGGGGGTGTCCGCCCCGACACGGCCTCGGCCTTCAGGCCGGCCGCACGAAACTCCTGCGCGAGGTTGTACGCGTGGTCGACGCCGGCGGCGTACACGATGCCCGGCGTGTTGTCGAACCGGTCGCGATAGAGGCTCGCCGCCGCCTGGTTCAGCGCCTGGTGGTCGAGGGTCTTCGCCAGGATCTCCTGATCGAAGTCGCCGCCGACGATCGGCACCGAGTTGATCGCTGCGACCGGCGGCACGCGCAGGCAGCGAAGCGGCGCGATCAGCCCGCGTCTCGCTGCGTCCTGCAGCGGCAGGTCGTCGACGGACGCCGGGAAGACGTCCGAGACCTGCTTCGCGATCAGCTCCTCGGTCGCGGTCATGCCGATGTAGATCGGCTCCGGCATCGACCTGATCGCCGCAGACGTCTTCTCGCCGAGCGCGGTGTGCGCCTCGTCGCAGATCACGAGCTGGTACGCGTCGCGGCTCAGCGAGCCGACGTGACGCGCGAACCACGCGTACGTCTGGATCGTCAGCGGGTTCCGCCGGGACGGCGGCGTCTTGCCGCGCTCGATCGCCGGCGTGAAGCGGTCGCCGTATCCCTCCGTCGTCAGGTCACGGGTGAACTGCGAGACCAGGAGGCGGCGATGCGTGAGGATCAGCACGCCGAGCGTGCGTGCGGCCTCGACGAAGCCGGCGGCGGCGATCGTCTTGCCCGACGCGGTCGGATGGCGGAAGCGGTAGCGGCGGACGGCGCCGGGATCCTGCTCGAGCGTCAGCGGCTCGGGCTCGTCGTCGGCGGATGCCTCCGCCTCGCCGAGCGGTTCGTCGTCCTCGTCCTCGTCGACGAGCTCGTCGAGCTGTCCGTGCCCGTTGCCGTTGCCGTGCTCCTCCTCGCGCTGCACGGCGGCGATCAGCTCTGTCAGCATGCCGGCGAGCGCGTCGATCTGGTGACGCCGAAGCGGGGTCCCCATGGCGGTGTGCGGATCGGGATGCGCGAGCACGCGCTCGAGCCCGAGCATCAGCGCGTACCGCACCTTCCACTGCGGGCTCGGCTCGCCGTGTCCGGCTTCGATCTCTGCGAGCGCGTCGTCGAGCGCGCGCCGACGCGCGGTTCCTGCGGCGAGAACCGTTTCGACCTCCTCGCCGTCGTGCAGGAACGGCTCGCCCGCCCACGCTTCGGCGCGGTAGGCACTGGCAGCGAGCGGATCCGCCGCCTCGGGGAGGATGATCGGCTGAGTGGCTTCCTGCATATGCGCAGCACGTTGCTTCGTGCTGCAAACCTCGAAAGGTGCGCGCTCTCGAGTCCCCTGTAGAGCGGCGCAGGACGAAGCATAGCCCGACGGCCCGGGTCGTCAACTCGAAAAGCTCAGCCGGCGGGCGTGCCCGAGCCGCCGAGCCCGCCGAAGATGGCAAACGGGTTGCCCGGCACCGTCTCCCAGACGAGCTCGCCGCCCGGCTCGACCTCGCCGTGCACTCTGGCGGCGAGTGCCTCGGCATCCTCCCGCGAGGCTGCGCCGACGATCAGGTAGCGCCAGCGCCGCTCGACCGCGTATCCCTCGTCCTCGAGCTGCTCGGCGAGGCGCCGAGCCTCGCCGTGGGACGACAGCGTGACCCGCACCTCCCACGGCGCGTAGCCGCGGTCGAGCTGTTCTTCTTCCCACGTGTCGGTCGGCGCCTCGTCGTCCCAGCGCTCGTCGTCCTCGAGCCAGTGCTCGATTCTGCCCACGTTCGCGCCCAGGCCTTCCGTCCGCAGCACCGCTTCGATCACCTCGCGCGCGCGGCTTGCCTCGGCGTGCGAGCTCGCGTAGACGAAGAGGTCGTCGCCGTCGTGCGAGACTGCGAGACGGCGCTGCTCGAGCTCTCGCGCAAGGTCGGCGGCTTCGCCGCCGAGCTCCAGGCCGAGCCGGTCCAGGAGGCCGCCGTCGTCGGCGACCGTGATGTGGATCCTCCAGTCGTCCATCCGTCGGCTGCAGCATAGGATCGGTGTCGTCGATGGCGCAGGACTACGGGCGAATCGAAGCCGACGCGCTCCGAATCGTCGACATGCTCTGCCGGCGCGCGAGCGTGTCGGCGGAAGGACGCGAGCTCGACGAGACGGCGGCGCTCGTCGAGGAGCTGCTTCGCGAGGTCGGCTTCGAGACGCGGCAGCTGCGCGCCGACGGCGGACCCGCCGCGGTCTGGGGCGAGCGGACCGGCCGCAGCGGCTACACACTGCTGCTCTACAACCACTACGACGTCCAGCCCGTCGACCCGCTCGACCTCTGGGACTCGCCGCCGTTCGAGCCGACGCTCCGCGACGGGAAGCTCTTCGCGCGCGGGACGTCCGACAACAAGGGCGAGCTGGCGGTCAGGCTCGCGGTGGTGCGCGCCCTGCTGGAGGAGCAGGGTGAGCTTCCGATCGGGATCAGGTGGATCGTCGAGGGCGAGGAGGAGGTGGGGAGCCCGAACTTCGAGGCGATCGTCGAGCGCAACGTCGAGCTTCTGCGTGCCGACGGCTGTCTCTGGGAGGGAGCGTCGGCGGTGCTGCCGGACGGTCGGCCCGAGGTCGGTCTCGGCTTCAAGGGCGCCCTCTTCCTCCGGCTGCACGTCCGCGCGCTCGCAACCGATGCGCACTCCTCGCTCGCGGCCGTCGCGCCGAGCGCGCCGTGGCGGCTCGTCGGCGCGCTCGCGAGCCTGCGCGGTGCCGACGGCCGCGTCGCGATCGACGGCTTCTACGACGCGGTGAAGCCGCCGGCCGACGCCGAGCGCCGCGCGCTCGCCGATGTCAGCACGAGCGAGCAGGACGAGCTTCGCGCCGCCCTCGGGCTGACGGAGTTTCTCGGCGGGCTCGCGGGCGGCGAGCTCTGGGAGCACGCGGCGTACAGCCCGACGTCGAACATCGCCGGTCTGACGAGCGGGTACGGCGGTCCGGGCGTGAAGACGGTGCTTCCCGCAGAGGCCTCCGCGCTCCTCGACTTCCGGCTCGTCCCGGACCAGCGACCGGCGGACGTCGCGGAGCTCCTTCGCGCCCACCTCCACCGCGTCGGCTTCGCGGATGTCGAGGTCACCGTGCTCGACTCGGCCGAGCCGGCGACGACACCGCTCGAGCATCCGTTCGTCACGCGCGTCATCTCGGTCGCCGAGGCGGTGACGGGAGCGCGCGCATCGATCTGGCCGATCGCTGCGGCGAGTCTGCCGATCATCGCACCGCTCCAACGCCACGTGGGCGTGCCCGGCGTCGCGGCGCCTGACAATCCGACCTACAGCGGTGCGCGCGCACACGCGCCGAACGAGCACATTCGGCTCACGGACATGGAGCCGGCGATTCGCTTCACCTACACGCTGCTTCAGGACCTCGCGACGGCGCGGTAATCCGCGAACGTCGAGCCCGTCACGCGCCGGGAGATCCCTAGCTGATCGAGATGCTTGGTGATCCCGCCGAGGAAGAGCGGATAGCCGGCGCCGAGGATCAGGCACGCGTCGACGTCCGCCGCTGCGCCGACGACGTGCTCGTCGAGCACGTGACGGATCTCGTCTGCGATTGCTTCGAGCGCGTCTTCGCGGATCTCTTCGACGGTGCGGCGCGCATCGCCGGTGCGCACGATCTCGTCGCGCCCCTCGGCAAAGCTCGCGAGCGTCGGCGACAGCGGGAAGCGTGCCGGGTAGGCGTCGTGGAGTGTCTCGAGGACGTGGTTCGCGACGCGAGGACCGACCATCTGCAGGAGGACGGACGGCGCCATCGGCAGCCCCAGCGAGAGAATCGCGTCGTCGGTCTCGGCGACCGTGTTGCCGTTCTCGAGCGCCTCCATGAGCACCGTGGTCATTCGCGTGAGGACGCGGTTGACGACGAACGCGGGCGCGTCGCGAACGACCACGGCGCGCTTCTTCAGCTTCTTGACGACGTCCCAGGCCGTCGCGAGTTGCTCGTCGGTCGTCTGCTGGGTGCGAACGATTTCTACGAGCGGCAGCACGGCGACCGGATTGAAGAAGTGCAGACCGACGTCTGCGCCCATGTCCTCCACCGAGAGCGACGACGTGTTCGTCGCGAGCAGCGCATCCGGTGCCACCTTTCGGACCTGCTCGAACACCTCGCGCTTCACGACGAGCTCTTCGAACACCGCCTCCAGCACGAGGTCACAGCCGGCGAAGTGCTCCCAGCCGGTCCCGCCGTCGACGATCGTCGTGAGGAACGGCTTCCTTCGGCCGACCTCCTCGCGGATCGTCGCGAGCGCCTCGTCGACTCTGGACTCGTCGATGTCGCGGAGGACGACCGGAACCTCCAGCCGGCGCAGGAAGAGCGTCGCCAGCTGTGTCGCCATCAGTCCGGCGCCGACGATTCCCATTTTCTGGACACGACGCGGCGGCGACTCGGGTAGTTCCGGCGGCCGCTTCGACCGACGCTCGACGACCGTGAACGCGTACGCGGCGGCCTGGGCCTGCGGGCTCACGAGCAACTCCGCCATGGCCGCCTCCTCCGCGGCGTAACCGTCCGCGAGTGACCAGTCCCGCGCGCCCGCGATCAGGTCGAGAGCGACGTAGGGGGCACGGGTCGCGCCGTGGACGGCATCGTCGATTCTGGCCCTCGTTTTCCGGACGACCGTCTCCAGGTCCGACCAGTCAGCCCGGTCAGACTGTCCGCTCTGACCGGTCTGTCCAGGTTTGTTAACCAGGTCAACCGCGAATTGAAGTGAGTCGTCGACGAACTCGACCGGCTCGAACAGACGGTCGGCGAGGCCGAGCTCGAAGGCCTCCTCCGCGGAGAGGAGTCTGTTCTGCCGCAACGGGTTGAGCACGATGACGCGCGCCGCGGCCGCCGGCCCGACGAGCCGCGGTAGCAGCTGCGTCCCGCCCCATGCCGGGATGATCGAGAGCGCGACCTCGGGAAAGCCGAGGTGGCGCACGTTCGACGCGAGCGTGCGGGCGCTGCAGTGGAGCGCGAGCTCGAGGCCGCCCCCGAGCGCGGCGCCGTTGATCGCCGCGACCGTCGGAAACGGCAGCGATCTGATGCGGCCGAAGAGGTCGTGGCCGGCACGCGATCCCGCCCGCGCGAGGGTGGCCGAATCGATGCGCGCGAACTCGTCGATGTCGGCGCCGACGCAGAAGACGAACGGCTTACCGGTGAAGACCGCCGCCGTCCAGTCGCCTCCCTCGAGCTCGTCGAGCACGCGCGCCGCCGATTCGAGCGCCGAGCGGCCGAGTGTCGTCGGCTGCCGGTGATCCTCGCCGTTGTCGATCGTGACGAGCGCAATCGACCCGACGGCGTTGAGCTTGAAGACCGTGTCGGCCACTACTGCACGTTCTCCCAGAGAACCGCGCAGCCCATGCCCATGCCGATGCAGAGCGCCGTCAGGCCGTAGCGACCGCCCTGCTCGCGCAACCCGTGCGCAAGCTGCGCGATCAGACGCACACCCGTCGCCGCGAGCGGGTGCCCGCAGGCGATTGCGCCGCCGTACAGATTCAGGCGCGGATCGTCGGCGGAGACACCGAGCTCGTCGCACCACGTCAGCACCTGCACGGCGAAAGGCTCGTTCAGCTCGAACAGATCGATGTGGTCGAGCGTCAGGTCCGCCAGTTCGAGCACGCGCCGCGTCGCGGGAACCGGTCCGTAGCCCATCAGGTGGGGCTCCACGCCGGCGTAGGCGAACGCGACGAGACGCAGCTTCGGCGTGAGGCCGAGCTCCTCGACCGTGTCCTCGGCGGCAAGGAACGCCGCGGTGGCGCCGTCGGTCAGTCCCGCCGAATTGCCGGCGGTCACGCGACCGCCGGCCCGGAACGCCGGCCTGAGCTGCGCAAGCCCCTCGAGCGAGGTGTCCGGGCGGAGGAACTCGTCGCGTGCCGCAACCTGCCAGCCGTTGTCGGTGAAGACGGCGACCGGCACGACGGTCGCGCGCATCACGCCGTTCTCCCACGCACGCGCCGCGCGGTGCTGCGACTGCAACGCGAACCGGTCTGCACGTTCACGCGTGATCGCTGGAAAACGGTCGTGCAGGTTCTCGGCCGTCTCTCCCATCGACGCGGCCGACTCGTCGATCAGACGCTCCGACAGGAAACGCGGGTTGAAGTCGACGTCCTCGCCCATCGGGTGATGGCCCATGTGCTCGATCCCGCCGGCGAGTGCGACGTCGATCGCTCCGAGCGCGATCTCGCCGGCCGCCGCGGTGACGGCGGTGAGCGCGCCGGCGCACATCCGATCGACGGCGAAGCCGGGAACGGAGTCTGGAATGCCGGCGAGGAGCGCGACGTCTCGTCCGAGCGTGAGACCCTGGTCGCCGACCTGCGCCGTCGCCGCGAACACGGCGTCGCCGATCCGCTCCGGCGGGATCTCGGGATTCCGCCGCAGCAGGTCGCGTACGACCTTCACGCCCAGGTCGTCGGCCCGCGTCCGCCAGAACTGCCCCTTCGGTCCCGCCTTGCCGAACGGCGTGCGGAGGCCGTCGACGAAGAACACCTCGCGCGTCGGGCGCATCGCAACCCACGATAGCGACCTGTTGACTGACCGGTCAATCAGGTCGGACGAGACTCGTACGGGTAAACATGGCGGCCGTGGACTGGAACGAGCGTGCCGCCGGTGCGACGAGGCGCTACGAGAGCGGCGAGACTCGCGGCCTCGACCAGCGCCAGCTGACGCAGCTCGCGAATGCCGCCTGGGCGGCCGGTCTCTCGCTCCTGATGGCCGGCCGCGAGGACGCTGCCGCCGACTGGCTCCGCCGTGCCGCGCAGCGCTACCGTGAGAGCTGGGACGCCGGCGCGCCGCCGGGCTCGTGGGGAAGGCCGATCGCAGCGATGAAGTCGCTGCTGATCGCCGGCGAGGACGCGTCGGAGGCTGCGCGCTGGGCGCTCGACGCAGGCGCCGCGACAACCGAGTCGCCGATCGGGCGCTACGCCGCAGCCCTCGCGTGCCTCGTGCTCGGCGAGGACGTCGAGGCCCGCGCCATCGGCTCGACGCTCCGCGGTCTCGACGACTTCCCGCAGGCCGTCGCCGACGCCGTGGTCACCGTCGCCGCCTCCGACCGCGCCGGCTACCTGCTCGCGATCGAGGACGTGCTCGAATCGTTCGAGCAGCGAACCGAGTTCCTGGAGGACGTCGCGGTCGCCGACACGGTGCTCGTCCTCCAGCGCCTCGCCGCGGCCCGCGACGTCGCGGTCGATCTGGCTCCGTCTCGGCGCCTGCCTCAGAGGTAGGCGGCCGCGGCGGGGTCGAGCACCGCCGTCGTCTTGCCACGCCTCGCGCGGACGAGGCTGCCCGGCGTCGCGCGCGTCGGCTCGCCGGCGAACGCATGCTTCGCCGCCTCGGCCTTGCCTTCGCCCGCGACGAGGAAGACGACTTGCCGCGCGCGCCGCAGCACCGGCAGCGTCAAGGTGATCCGGTCGACGAACGGCTCGAGCTTCGCCTCCGCGCCGACGACGCGCCGTTCCGTCTCGCCGAGCGTCGGCTCCTCCGGAAAGAGCGACGCGACGTGCCCGTCGGGGCCGAGCCCGAGGAGCAACAGGTCGAACCGCTCGAGCGAGCCGAGCTCCTCGTCGTAGAGCTTCGCCCCCTCGTCCCGGCCGAGCTCGCCGCGCATCCGGTGCACCTTTCCCGTCGTCACGCGGTCGAGCAGCGCCTCCTTCGCCATGCCGTAGTTGGAGCGCTCGTCGTCCGGCGCGACGCAGCGCTCGTCGCCCCACCAGAGCTCGACTCGGCTCCAGTCGCCTTCGAGTCCCGCCGCGATCTCGTATGCGAGCCGCGGCGTCGAGCCGCCCGTCAGGACGACGTGTCCGCCCGCACGCGCGGCGTCGGCGAGCAGCTCTGCGACCACCTGGGCGGGGTTGTCGCTCACGACGAGGTCGATGTCCCTAGCCACCGTCTGCAAGCTCCCGTGCCCGCGTCATCGCCGCCTGAATCGCGTTCAGGAAGGCCGCGCGCACGCCGGCCTGTTCGAGCTCGCGGATCGCAGAGATCGACGTCCCGCCCGGCGACGTGACGAACTCGCGCAGCTCCACCGGGTGCATCTTCGTATCGCGCAGCAGCTTCGCGGTCCCGAACATCGTCTGCACGACGAGCGTCGTCGAGACCTCGCGCGAAAGCCCGAGCAGGATCCCCGCCTCGATCATCGCCTCCGCGAGGAGCGCGAGGTATGCCGGCCCGGAGCCGGATACCGCGGTGACCGCGTCCATCGCCTGCTCCGGCACGCGCACGACCCGGCCGAGGTGAAGGAGCACCTCTTCCGCCGCCGCGAGGTGCTCGTCGCGTGCGTGCGTGCCGGCCGCGATGCCCGCCATCCCTTCGTGCACCGTCGAGGGCGCGTTCGGCATCGCGCGGACGACCGGGACGCCGTCGGCGAGCCGCGCCTCGATCCGCGCCGTCGGGATCGCCGCCGCGACGGACAAGACCGTCTGGGTCGGCTCGAGCACCGGGCCGACGTCGCTGAGCAGCGCGTCGATGTCCTGCGGCTTCACCGCGATCACCACGACGGCGGCGCCGCGCACGGCATCCGCGTTCGATGTCGTCGCATCGACGCCGTGGCGCTCGCGCAGCTCGGCGATGCGCTCCGGGCGGCGGCTCGTCACGACGATGTCGGACCAGCCGGAGCTGAGGAGGCCCGAGAGCAGCGCTTCGCCGATTCGGCCGGCGCCGATGATCGCGATTCGCCGCATGGCGAGAGGTTACGCGGCGACGAGGCCGCGCGAATAGCCGGCCAGCAGGTACACGCTCGCGAGGCCCGCCCACTTCCCGTACGGCTCGAGCAGCTCGGCGGTCTCCCAGGCCTCGACCGGGCGGGCGCGCATCGCGCGCAACAGCTTCACGAGCCCGAGGTCGCCGACGAGCCCGTAGTCGTAGCGCCCGAGCCCCTGCAGGCAGACGACGCCGACCGACCACGGGCCGAGCCCGCGCTCGCGCTCGAGCCGCTGTGCGACCGCCGGCGTCTCGACGTCGTGCAGACGCTCGAGCTCGAGCGTCCGGCACATGCGGACGAGTGACGCGCTCCGCCGTTCGTGCAGCCCGAATGCGCGGAGCTTCGCCGGCGCCAGGGCGCCGAGATCGTCGGCCGTGGGGGCGACGTGCAGTTGCTCCGGTCCCTCCGCGCAGACCGACCGGATGATCTTCTGCTCGAGCCGGCGAGCGCGCTTCGCCTCGATCAGCTGGCCGCAGTACGCGCGGAGAAAGGCCTGCGCGACGGTTGCCACGCGCACGGGCCGGAGTCCGCGAAGCGCGCGCGACGCTCGTCCGAGCAGCGCGTCGTCGCGCACCGCGCGCAGGAAGTCGGAGTGATCGTCGTCGAGCGCGAGAATCCAGCGCAGTCGCTCGATCGCCCCCGCCGAGTCGCCCCGGAGCGTCACGGTCCCGTCGATCGATTGCCAGGCACGGACGAGCTGCGGCGCGCTGTCGACCGCGAGCACCGCCGTGAAGACGCCGTCGCGGAACGTCCTCGTCGCGTCGCTCGCGAGCCGCGCGGAGAGTGCGAGCGAATACGGTCCCCGGGGCCTGAGCGCGAGCTCGACGCTCAACGCTCGGCGCGCGCGGCTTCCGGCGCCGCCCGCGTTCCGAACTCGGCGGCGCGGTCGAGTACGTCCAGCGCCTCGGCCTCGCGGCCGTGCTCGCGCAGAAGGCGGCCCCACGCGCGTGCCGCCGCCGACGCGTTCCGCCACTGGCCGGTCTCCTCGAGCAGCGCGACCGCGTCCGCATAGGCGGCGCTCGCGGCCTCGACGTCACGCTGCGCCGCGAGCGCGTCCGCGTACGCGTACAGCGAGAGGCCGCGCTCGAGATGCTGCGTCTCCGTGCAGAGTGCAAGCGCCTCTCGTGCAAGCGAGGCAGCCGCCGAGGCGTCGCCGCGCAGCAGGGCAATCCGCGAGCGGTGCTGGGTCATGTCGAGCAGGTCCTGCGCGGTCCGTCCGCCGCCGAACAGGTCGTCGGCAGCCTTCAGATGTCGGTCGGCGGACGCGACATCGCCGCGTCCGAGCACGATCTCGGCTGCGAGCACGTGCGCGCGCGCGAGGTGGAACGTGTCGTCGGTTGCCTGGAGCAGCGCGATCGCCTTGCGCACGTTCTCGAGCGCGACCGTTTCACGCGCCTGCGAGTGCGCGAGACGCGCGATCGACCAGTAGAGACGCACGCGCATGTACGGGTCGCTGCTGTCGCCAACGCGGTCGAGTGCCTGCCGCACGACGTCCTCGGCCCGCGCGATCTCGCCCATGTCGGTGAGCGCGTAGCTGAGCAGCGCCGCGTAGCGCGCCTCGAGCGACGGTTCGCCTCCGAGCTCGGCGATGCCGTCGATGCAACGTCGGTAGAGCCCGGCTGCGCGTTCCGGCCGGCCGCTCGCCGCGTAGGCCCGTCCGAGATTCGCGTAGATCTCGAAGCGTTCGACCGGCGCGAACGCCTCGCCCTCGATTGCCGCCTCGAGCAGCTGCGCCGCCCGCTCGTACGCCCCCGTCTCGAGCCCGAGCTGCGCGAGCGCCACCCGGGCGCGCATCGAGGCGGCCCGGTCGCCCGCGGCGTCGGCCTCGACGAGCGCGTCCTCGAGCGCCGTCTCGGCTCCCTCGAGCTCGCCGAGCCGCACCGCCAGCTCGAGGTCGCTCAGCCGGAGCTCGCGGACGGCGGCTGCGTCGAGGTCGGAGCCCGTCTCGAGGTAGTCGGCGGAGACGCCGAGCTTCGCCGCGAGCCGGCGCAGGGCCTTCACGGAAGGCTGGCGCGTTCCCGCCTCGATGCGGGAGATGTAGGCGTACGAGACGCCGGGAGCCGCGAGCTCTCGCTGGGAAAAACCCCGTTCCAGCCGCAGACGCTTGAGCCGCTGCCCGATCGTCTCGCCCGCGGCTGGCGAACCGTCCAATTGCACTGTTCGCATTCTGATCGGTTGCCTCGAGTTCGTCAACCGGTTCCGCTTGACAACGGAGCACGTTGTTTGTGACCGTCGGGTGGTCAACCCCGAGCTCCCTCGACCGAGGGGCTCCCACGGCCAAAAGGAGGCCCGATGTCCCGCACCACACTTTCCATCCGGCTCGTGCTGCTCCTCCTCGTTCTGGGCATGTTCGCTGCGATCGTCGGCGGCAGCCCCTGGGGCCCGAACTGATCCGATAGCACGACGGCGGGCGGGAGCGCGACTCCCGCCCGCTGTACGCTCGCCGCGTGATCGCCGTCGAGCTCTGCGTGTACGCGCTCGTGCTCGGCGCCGCAGCCGTCGTCGTGTGGCGACGGCCGATCCTCTCGCTCTACGTCTTCATCGTCGGGCTCGCGCTGCACAACGCGGCGATGGCCGCGCTCTACGCGGCCGGCGTGCGCGGCACGACGCTCACGGCGATCACCGCGTGGAAGGAGATCCTGCTCGCGGTCGTGCTCGTCCGCGTTGCGAGCGATGCCCTGCGGGCACGTCGGCTGCCCTTCGGGTGGCGCACGATCGACTCGCTCGCAGTTGCGTTCGTCGCGCTGGCGGTGCTCTACGCGCTGATCCCGCAATCCGTCCTCGGCGGCGCGGCGGGGCGCAAGGCTGTCGCCCTCGCGCTTCGCCACGACGTCGTTCCCGTCGGCGCGTACTTCCTCGGGCGTGCACTTGTGCTCACGCGCGCCGAGCTGCGGCGGATCGGCTGGACGCTGCTCGGGACGGGTGCGTTCGTCGCCGCGCTCGGGCTCGTCGACGTCTACGCCGTGTCGATCAGCTGGTGGCGGACGAACGGGGTCATCGACTACTTCCACCGCCATCTCGGCTACGACTACCACGGCACCGGCGTCCGGACGGAAGATCACAGAGCCGTTTACGGCCTGCCGGAGAACTTCATCTACAACGTCGGGAACGACAAGCCGTTCCTGCGACGGCTCGTGTCGACGTTCCTCTCGCCGCTCGCGAGCGGCTACCTGTTCGTCGTCGCGTTGTTCATCGGCTTTCGCCCGCGCGTCGCGGCGATCGCGCTCTCGGTCGTGGTCGCGGCCGGACTGCTCTGGACGTTCTCGCGGTCCTCCTTCGTCGCGCTCGCGGGCGGGCTCGTCGTGCTCGCGCTCCTGCGCCGCCGGCCGCTCGAGCTCGGAGCAGCGGTTGTCGTCGTCGCCGTCGCCGTCGGCTGGGCACACCTCTTCCCGAGAATCGCGCCGACCGGACGGTTCACGAAGGTCGACATCACCTATCAGCAGGCGCTCGGCAAGAACGGCCCGACGAGCTTCGGCGCGACGAGCGAGAGCGAGCCGTCGCTGCACGAGCACTGGGTCAGCCTGAAGGACGGTGTCCGCACGACGCTGCACCACCCCCAGGGATACGGGCTCGGCAACGTCGGGCAGACCGCCTCGCGGACGGGAACGCCGCTGAAGGCGGGCGAGTCGAACTACACCGAGTTCGGGGTCGAGCTCGGCATCGTCGGCGCGCTGCTCTGGATCGCGTGGAACCTCGGCGCCCTTGTCGCGATCCGTCGGGAGGTGCGGATCACCGCGGCGTTCGCCGCGATTCTCGCGCTTGCAATCCAGACGGACGTGATCGGCGATCCGTGGGTTGCGTACTGCGTGTGGTCGCTCGCAGGGGCAGCTGTCCCGAAGAGCGTCTTGCGGACGCGCGCGTGCGCGGCGTAGCGTCGCGGCGTGTTCCGCCTGCTCGTCGCCCTCGCGGTCGGCCTCGCCGTGCTCGCGCTCGTCCTGCGCCTGCACGAGCACCGCGGGTTCGTCGTCCGCGCCGATCCGGTGCGCACGCCCGGCGTGCTCAATCCGGACGTCACGCAGTCGACCATCCGCGCGACGATCTGCAAGCCCGGCTGGACGCGAACCGTTCGCCCGCCCGTCGAGTACACGAACGCGCTCAAGCGGCGGCAGATGCGCGCGTACCACGAAACCGGTCCGCCGTCGGCCTACCAGGAGGACCACCTGATCAGCCTCGAGCTCGGCGGCAATCCCACCGATCCGCGGAATCTCTGGCCCGAGCCGTATCCACGCGCCGCGGCCGTCGACGAGATCGAGAACGAGCTGAATGCGAAGGTGTGCGGCGGCTCGCTGACTCTGGCGCAGGCCCAGCTGCAGGAGTCCACGCTCAAGCACAGAGACGGCTGAGCGGGCTATCGTCGGACGCGATGGAGATCGCGCCGGCGACGCACATGGGCGCGGTCGAGCTCTCCGTCTCCGACCTCGACCGCACGCTCGACTACTGGCAGCGGGTCGTGGGGCTGCGCGTGCTCGCGCGCGAGCAGGGCGCCGCGACGCTCGGCACCGACGTCGCGCTCGTCCGCTTCGTCGAGGAGGCGGGCGCCCGCCCGGCCGACGGCCGCACCGGCCTCTACCACGTCGCGCTGCTCGTGCCCGACCGGCCGAGCCTCGCCCGCTGGCTCGCGCACGCGGCCCGCGACGGCGTCCGTCTCGAGGGGCTCTCCGACCATGCCGTGAGCGAGGCGATCTACCTGCGCGACCCGGACCGTCACGGGATCGAGATCTACGCCGATCGCCCCCGCGGGCTCTGGGAAGGCCGGGTGATGGAGCGGATGACGACCCTACCGCTCGACGTCGAACACCTCCTCGGCGAGCTCGACGATCCCGCGCGCGAGCCGTTCGGCGGACTGCCGGACGGGACGCGCGTCGGCCACGTGCATCTGCGCGTCGCGGACATTCCGGCGACGGTGGCCTTCTACCGCGACGTCCTCGGCCTGGGGCTGATGGCCCAGCTCGGGCCGACGGCGGCCTTCCTCTCGGCCGGCGGGTACCACCACCACATCGGCGCGAATACCTGGGAAAGCCGCGGCGCACCCCCGGCGGGCGACGGCTTCGCCACGCTGCGCCACGCGACGATCGTCGTCCCCGACCGCGACGAGCTCGACCGCGTCGCCGCCCGAGTCGCCGACTCCGGCCAGGAGCCGGCGCCGCGGGACGGCGGCATCCTCGTGCGCGACCCGTCGCAGAACGTTCTCCTCCTGAGCGCCTGAGCGTTCGCTATACCTGTAACGAGGTCGTGAGCACCAAGCGCGTCGAGACGCTGTCGCAGGTGATCGTCCGGTTCGCGGGCGACTCCGGCGACGGCATGCAGCTGACCGGCTCGCAGTTCACCTCCGAGACCGCCCTGCTCGGCAACGACATCTCGACCCTGCCCGACTTCCCGGCCGAGATCCGCGCGCCGGCCGGCTCGCTGCCGGGCGTCTCCGGCTTCCAGCTGCATTTCGCAGACCACGACATCCTCACGCCGGGCGACGCGCCGAACGTGCTCGTCGCGATGAACCCGGCGGCTCTGAAGACGAACGTCAAGGACCTGCCGAAGGGCGGGACGCTGATCGTCAACTCCGACGCGTTCAACGATCGCAACCTGCAGAAGGCGGGCTACGCCGCCAATCCGCTGGACGACGGGTCGCTCGACGAGTATCAGCTGCACGCCGTGCCGCTCACGACGCTGACCGTCGGCGCCCTGAAGGGCATCGACGGCGTGACGCCGCGCGAGGCGGAGCGCGCGAAGAACATGTTCGCGCTCGGGCTCATGTCCTGGCTCTACGGCCGCCCGGTGGAGACGACCGCCGAGTTCCTCAAGGCGAAGTTCGCGAAGCGTCCAGAGATCGCCGAGGCGAACCTGAAGGCGCTCCAGGCCGGCTACGCGTTCGGCGAGACGACCGAGACGTTCGCCGTGCACTACGAGGTGAAGCCGGCGCAGCTCGCGCCCGGCACCTACCGCAACATCACCGGCAACCAGGCGCTCGCCTACGGGCTGATCGCCGCCTCCAAGCTCTCGGGACTCCCGCTCTTCCTCGGCGCCTACCCGATCACGCCGGCCTCCTCGATCCTCGAGGAGCTCGCCGGCTACAAGCATTTCGGCGTGCGGACGTTCCAGGCGGAGGACGAGATCGCAGCGGCGGGCGCCGCGCTCGGCGCGTCGTTCGGCGGCTCGCTCGGCGTGACGACCTCCGCCGGGCCCGGGATCGTGCTGAAGGCCGAGACGATCGGCCTCGCAATCCAGCTCGAGCTCCCGCTCGTGATCTGCGACATCCAGCGTGCGGGCCCCTCGACCGGCATGCCGACGAAGCCGGAGCAGGGCGACCTGCTGATGGTGCTGTTCGGCCGGAACTCCGAGTCGCCGGTGCCCGTGGTCGCCGCACGCTCGCCCTCCGACTGCTTCGACGCGGCGATCGAGGCGTGCCGCATCGCGCTCACCTATCGGACGCCCGTGTTTCTGCTCTCCGACGCCTACCTCGCGAACGGATCGGAGCCCTGGCTCCTGCCGGACGTGGCCTCCCTCCCCGAGATCCCGGTCGAGTTCGCGAAGGAGCCGAACTTCGACGGCCACTTCCTGCCCTACCTCCGCGACGACGTGACGCTCGCTCGGCCGTGGGCGATTCCGGGTACGCCCGGCCTCGAGCACCGGATCGGCGGGCTCGAGAAGGCAGACCGCACCGGCAACGTCTCGTACGACCCGGACAACCACGACCTGATGACGAGGCTGCGTGCGCAGAAGGTCGCCGGTATCGCCGCGGAGATCCCCGAGCTCGAGGTCGACGATCCGGACGACGACGCGTCCGTGCTCGTGCTCGGCTGGGGCGGCACGTACGGGCCGATCGCGGCGGCCTGCAGGCGCGTCCGCACCAACGGTTGTGCGGTCGCGCACGCGCACCTCCGGCACCTGAACCCGTTCCCGCGCAACACGGGGGAGGTGTTGCGTCGCTACGACAAGGTGCTCGTGCCCGAGATGAATCTCGGGCAGCTGCTGAAGCTCGTGCGTGCGGAGTTCCTCGTCGACGCGGTCGGCTACAACCGCGTGCGCGGCGTGCCGCTGCGCGCGGTGGAGGTGGCGGACGCAATCGAGGCGCTGGCGGAATGAGCGACGGCAACGGCAGCGTGAAGGCGACGGTCAAGGACTACAAGACCGACCAGGAGGTCCGCTGGTGCCCGGGCTGCGGCGACTACGCGATCCTCGCCGCGATGCAGTCGTTCATGCCGGAGCTCGGGATCGAGCGCGAGCGCACCGTCTTCGTGAGCGGGATCGGCTGCGCCGCCCGTTTTCCGTACTACATGAACACGTACGGCATGCACTCGATCCACGGCCGCGCGCCGGCGATCGCCACCGGACTCGCAGCGTCGCGCCCGGATCTCTCCGTCTGGGTCGTGACGGGCGACGGCGACGCGCTCTCGATCGGCGGCAATCACCTGATCCACGCGCTGCGCCGAAACGTGAACATCAAGATCCTGCTCTTCAACAACCGCATCTACGGTCTCACGAAGGGGCAGTACTCACCGACGAGCGAGCTCGGCAAGGTGACGAAGTCGACGCCGATGGGCTCGCTCGACTGGCCCTTCAACCCGCTCTCGCTCGTGATCGGCGCCGAGGCGACGTTCGTCGCGCGCGCGATCGACACCGACAAGGCCGGGGTGACCGAGGTGCTGCGCAGGGCCGCGGCGCACCGCGGCAGCGCTTTCGTCGAGATCTTCCAGAACTGTCCGATCTTCAACGACGACGCGTTCTCGTTCGTGCGCGACGACAAGGAAGGGATCAACCGCATCGCCCTGCGCGACGGCGAGCCGATCCGCTGGGGAACGAACCTCGAGAAGGGCCTGCGCCAGCGGCGCGACGGCTCGATCGACGTCTGCGACGCCGCGGACCAGGACGTGCTCGTACACGACGCGGCACACAGGACGCCCTCGCTTGCGTTCGCGCTCTCGCGCGTCACGCAGGAGACGCACGGCGGCACGCCGATCGGCATCTTCCGCAACATCGAACGCCCGGTCTACGACGAGCTGATGGCCGAGCAGATCGCGACGGCCGTCGAGAAGCGGGGTTCCGGCGACCTCGAGGGGCTGCTCCGCTCCGGCGAGACCTGGACGATCGCCTGAGCCTCGTCTAATCGCTCCTCTCGTCGAGCGAGAAGTGGAAATGGTCGCCGTGCGCGTGCACGTCGAGCGTCTTGCCGGCGAGCACGGCGGCCGCGGTCTCGTCCATGAACACGACGGCGCCGTCCACCCGCAGCACCTCGTCGCCGTCCGCCGGCTCGGCGGCGAGCTCGAAATCGAGCGCGGTCTCGCCGTTGCCGGAGACGCCGGAGACCCGCAGCCCGCCGTCCGGACCGAGGTCGGCGTCCTCGACCAGGCCGCGGATCACGTCCACCGCCTGCGCAGAGAGCGCGAGCATAGAACCTGCCTCTCCGGGTACCGATGCCTCCAAACGAGAGAAGGGGGTCACACGTGCTCGAACGCACGACGATTCACAGCCCGCAGGAGCTCTTCATCCATCGGCTGGGCGCGGCGCTGACGATGGAGACGACGATCGAGGAAATGCTCGGCGAGCTGATCGAGCAGGCGAACGACTCGGAGCTGCGGAAGCAGCTTCGCCACCACCGCGAAGAGACGCAGGCGCAGATCCGCAACCTCCACCAGGTTTTCCAGGCGCTCGGCGAGGAGCCGGACGAGCAATCGTGCCCGGCGATCGAGGGAATCGAGAAGGAAGGCCAGGCGACCCTGAAGATGACCGAGGAGGAGCTGCACGACGCCGTCATCCTCTCGGGGGCAGCGCAGACGGAGCACCACGAGATCGCCGTCTACGAGGATCTGATCGCCCACGCGGATGCGATCGGCCAGGAGGACGTCGTCGCCCTCCTGCGCGAGAACCTCGAGCAGGAGCAGGCGACGCTCGGGAAGGTGCTGAAGGCGACGCTCAGAATCGCGAGGCAAGAGCCCGCGAAGCGGTAAGCGGTTGAAGGAGGCCGGGCGCGCGCTCGGGCGCGCCCGGCCTCATGCCGTCCGCCCGACCCCGGCACCTTCCGCCGCGGGGATGAGCGCCGACTCGAGTGCCCGCTCGAGCTGGCTCCGGCGGAAGGGTTTCATCAGGTGCCCGATCACGCCGAGCTCGCGCGAGTCGTCGCTCGGCCCGTCGATGGACACACACAGGATCGGCAGCTGCGGGAACCTGCGGCGGACGCCGCGGGCAAGTCTCACGCCCGGGCGGGACGCGGGCTCCAGCAGGACGAGATCGGGCTCTTCGCCGCCGACCCATTCGCGCGGGCCGATCGGCTCGTGGCCGAGCCGGCGGCAAAGCAGCTCGAGTAGCGACCGCGTGGCCGGATCAGGGTCAACGATGAGGATGGTCGCCACAGGAGGAATGTCGACCGTCGCCGAGGGAACGGCGGATGCCCGTGGTATGAGACACGTATGAGCGTCGGCTCGACCGAGCCCGAACGGGCGCGCAGGTGCCGGCCCCGACGGCGCCGGGAGCGGAGATGAGCGCATCCAGGGTTCTCGTGATCGACGACGACGAGGACATCCGCGGTCTCGTCCGCACGCTGCTCGAGCGAACCGGATCGACGGTCGCGGTCGCGGCCGGCGGGCGCGAGGGGCTGCGCGAGTTCCACTCCTTCCGCCCCGATCTCGTCGTTCTCGACGTCTCGATGCCGGAGCTCGACGGGTGGAACGTGCTCGAGCGGATCCGCGACATGTCGGACGTCCCGGTGCTGATGCTGACCGCCCGCGGCGACGAGCTCGAGCGGGTCCGCGGCCTCCAGGCGGGCGCCGACGACTACGTCGTCAAGCCGTTCGGCAAGCAGGAGCTCGTCGCCCGCGTCACCGCGTTGCTCCGTCGCGCGGCGCGCGGCGGCGGGCGCGAGCCGGAGGCGGCGAGCTACGCCGACGACTACCTGAGCATCGACTGGACACAGGCGCGCGTTCTCGTCGGAGAGCGAGACGTGCAGCTGACGCCGCTCGAGTTCCGGCTCCTGTCGACGTTCGTGCGTCACCCACGCCAGGTCCTGAGCCGCGAGCAGCTGCTCGACCTCGTCTGGGGCGATGCCTACGGGGTCGGCGGCGACCAGGTGAAGCTCTACGTGGGCTACCTGCGGCGAAAGCTCGACCCGGACGAGCCCGAGCGCGCACCGATCGAGACGGTGCGCGGCTTCGGCTACCGCTACGCGCCGCCGGCCTGATCCAGGTCGAGCAGCGTGCGCACCCGGGCCGAGAGCTCGGACGGCGAGAACGGCTTCTTCACATACGCGTCGGCACCCGACTCGTAGCCGTGGCGTACATCCGACTCCTGCGCCTTCGCCGTCAGGAGGAGGACGCGCGTGTGAGCGAGCGACTCGTCGGCACGGATCCGGGCGAGCACCTCGAAGCCGTCGAGTCCCGGCATGCCGACGTCGAGGACGGCCAGCGGCGGCCGGTGCTCGCGCGCGAGCTCGAGGGCGCGGTCGCCGCGCGGCGCTGAGACGACCTCGTAGCCGTCGCGGCGGAGGCGCGTGGTCACGAGCAGCAGGATGTCCTCGTCGTCGTCCGCGACGAGCACGAGCTCACCGCTCATTCCCGCTCCGCTCGTCGTCGAGCTCCGTCGAGCCTGCGCTCATGCGACGAGCTCCGCCTCGCTCTGCTCGACGCGGATCGGCAACGCGATCCGGAAGGTCGTGCCGCCGCCCTCGCGCGCAGCCGCCGAGATCGAGCCGTCGTGCGCCTCGACGATCGCGCGCGAGATGAAGAGGCCGAGCCCTGTGCCCGGGACCTGCTGCGCCACCGCGCGGGACGAGCGGAAGAAGCGGTCGAAGACCTGCTCCGCCTCGCCGGGCGCGAGCCCGATGCCGCTGTCCGATACCTCGAGCACCGCGCTCCCGCCGTCCGCGGCGACGGTCACGTCCACGCGCCCGCCCTCCGGCGTGAACTTGACGGCGTTCGAGATGAGGTTGTCGAGCAGCTGGAAGACGCGTCCCTTGTCCGCGTTGATCCGGACCGGACCGTCGCCGGCGAAGGCGAGCGTCAGCTGCTTCGACTCCGCGCGCGGCTGCGCTTCCTCGACCGACTGCGCGGCGATCACGCACAGGTCGAGCGGCGAGCGCTGGAGCACGAGCCGCCCCGCCTGCAGCCGGGCCACGAACAGGAGGTCGTCGACGAGACGGAGCAATCGCTCCGAGCTACGTGCGACCACCTCGAGGTAGCCGCGCCGCTCGTCGTCGATCGGCTCGCCGACGTCCTCGAGCGCGAGCTCGACGTAGCCCATGATCGACGTCAGCGGCGTGCGCAGGTCGTGCGAGATGAGTGCGACGAACTCGTCCTTAAGCCGGTCCGATTCGAGGAGCTGCTCGTTCTGCACGGCGAGCAGCATCTGCGCCTGCTCGGCGTCGGCCCGCGCGGAGCGCTCGCGCTCGCGGATCCGCTCGAGTGCGCGCAGGATGCCGACGAGCCGGGCGACGACGAGCACGGAGATGACCGCGCTCGCGATGACGATCGCGTACGGGTCGAACTCCGAGCCGATCGCCCACTGGATCAGCAAGACGGTCGGAGCGCTGAGCAGGGCGGCCGTCAGGAGCGCGATCCGGACGGGATGGATGCGCGGACGCGAGCTCTGCCGACGCGGACGCGACAGCTCGCGCATCGACGGATGAAGCGCCGCGGCCGCCCACAGGATGTAGCCGAGCAGCCAGCCGAGGTCCGTGAGGTCGCCGGTCTTGTACGAGCTCGGGGCGACGCCGTAGACGTCGTCCGAGACGAGCAGCGCGACGACGCCTCCGACCAGGAGGACGAATGCGGGTGTGCGCCAGGCTGCGGTCACGAAGAAGCCGGCAAAGCCCGCGAGCAGCAGGACGTCCATCGCCGGGTACGCGGCGGTGACGGCACGCGACGCAGTCGAGCCCGGCCCGTCGACGATGCCGTCGATGATCCACACCCACTGCACGAGCGCAAACGCGGCGGTGACGATGCCCGCTTCGCCGATCGCGGCGAGGCTGCGACGGCCCCCTGCGCGGACCAGCAGCAGCAGCAGGCCGAGGCTCAGCACCGGGTACCCGCCGAGGTAGAACCAGTCGGCGACCGACGGCACCGGCGGGTTCGAGATCTGGTTGAAGATGATGTCCGCGACCGCGAACGAGAGGTTTCCGGCGGCGAAGAGGAGCCAGGGCAGCCGGTAGTCGGGGCGGTTGAGCACGACACCGGCCGCGATCGCGAGCGACGACGAGACGCCGACGACGTCGTAGAGATTGTTCTGCGGCGCTCCGCCCGGCAGCAGGAAGTAGGCGGCGCACGCCGCGAGGCCGGCTACGACGAAGAGCGAGCCGGCGCGGTACTCGCGGACGGCTTGACGGAGCGCGTGCACGGCCTTGAGTTCACTGTAGGCAACACAACGCCTTCCCGCTACGCCCGGCCGAGGAAGGCACGAACTGCGGCCGCGACCTCGTCGGGACGGTCCTCCTGCAGGAAGTGCGATGCCCCCTCGACCAGCACGGGGCCTTCCGCACCCTTGATCAGGTCGACGAAGCGCTGCGCGAGCTCTGCCGGGAGGACGCGATCCTCCGCGCCCCAGACGACGAGCGTCGGCTTCGCCCAATCACGGAGCGCCGCGCGCACACGGTTCATCGGCTCGGTGTTCGGGTGCTCGGGCTCGGTGGGGACGAGCTCCGGAAAGGCGAGCGCGCCCGCCTTCGACTCCGGCGTCGGAAACGGCGCGTCGTAGGCTGCGCGGGTCTCGTCGTCGAGCCCCTGCGCCGTGCCCGCTTCGACGAGCCGGCCGATGTCGAGCGCCCCGCCGAGCTCGCGGACGACCGCGCGAAAACGAAGCCACGTCTCGCTCGGCGCCGCGCCGCCGCCGATGCCGGTGTTCATGATCACGAGCCGTGCGACCCGCTCGGGCTGCTCGACGGCGATCCGCAGGCCGATCGGCCCGCCCCAGTCGTGCACGACGAGCGTGAGTGCGCGCAGGTCGAGTGCCTCCACGAGCCGCGCGACCGACTCGACGTGGCGGTCGTAGGTGTACCAGGCGACATCCTCCGGCTTGTCGGAGGCGCCGAAGCCGATCAGGTCGGGCGCGACCTTCCGTCCCGGCAGCTGCGGGATGATCTTCCGCCAGAGATACGACGACGTCGACTCGCCGTGCAGCAACAGGAGCGGCGCGCCGTCGCCCTCCTCGACGTAGTGCATCTGCAGGCCGTCGACGTCGAGGTAGGGCACGCTCGGCGTCAGGTCGGACCGGTCGCGCGCGCACGCCGGACGGCGGACTCGACGCCCTCGGTCCACGGGTCGCCGTGACCGAAGAGCAGCGTCTGCGCGGGAAGCCCCTCGATCGTCGAGAGCGAGTCGAGCATCGTCGCGGTCGAGAGATTCAACGCCCGCGGCAGCAGCTGCGGGCCGCGCGCTCCCGTCAGCGGGTTGAGCGTGCAGAGCAGATCCCCGAGCAGCAGGACGCCGCGCGACTCGAGGAGGAAGACCGTGTGTCCGGTCGTGTGCCCGGGCGTGTGGATCGCGCGCGGCCTGCCCGGAACGTCGAGCGTCGCATCGCCGTCGAAGGTCGACACCGTCTGCACGGGTTTCGAGCGTCCACCCGACGTGGCGAGATGGGTGAGGAACGCGTATGGGTAGGGGCGTCCGAGATACGCGACGACGGGTCGCTCGGTCTTGCCGAATGCTTTGCCGGTCGTCGTCAGGTTCTCGTCGTCGCGATGCACGTACACCGGCACGCCGAGCTCGCTGCGCGCGCGCTCGGCAAACCCGATGTGGTCGGCGTGCCCATGCGTCAGGACGACCGCCCGCACGTCGCTGCGGCTGCGCCCGAGGGACGCGAGTCCCGCGTCGAGCTGCGGATAGTACGACGGCATCGCGCAATCGAGAATGGTCACGCCGTCGTCGTCGGCGACGAGATACCAGTTCACCTTGTCGGTGCCGAGCCGCACGACGCCGGCGCCGATCTCGGTGGGGCTCGTCTCCCGGGCGAACATCGCCGGCACCTTAGAGGAACGAGGCCGGGCGGGCTGCGGCCCTCCGCCCGGCCCAGTGATGAAGATGCCCCCGCCCGAGGAATCTTGCGTCCGGCTTTTGGGCATAGACCGGTATGGCCGACGAGACGGAGATCACCGAGACACACCGGCCGGTGCTGCGAGGCGGACCTGCTGCGCCGCCCCCGGCGCCGGAAGAGCCCGCGCCGCCGCCGCCCGGACTCCTGCTTGCGGACGTGTGGCCCTGGCTCGCGCTGCTCGGGGTGCTCGTCGTCGCAGGCCTCCTCGTCTGGCTCTTCGTCTTCCACGACCGGGGCCACAAGGGCGCGATCGTGCCGACGGTCGTCGGGCTGCCGCAGCAGCAGGCGGTGGCGAGGATCACGCGCGACGGGATCGACGTCAGGGTGATCATCAGCCCCTCGGCGAAGCCGCGGGGAGTCGTCGTGTCGCAGTCGCCCGGCGGTGGGGCGCGCATCGGCAAGAACCAGGGCGTGACGTTGCACGTCTCGAACGGGCACGCAATCCAGACGGCGACCACGACGACCGCCGCGACCACGACCGCTGCAACGACCGCGACGACGCAGTCGACGGTGGCGGTGCCGAGCGTCACCGGCCAGGACATGGCGAGCGCCGCAGGGCAGATCGAGGCCGCCGGCTTCGTTGCCGAGACCGATCCGGTGAGCGCGTCGGGAACGGCCGGAAGCGTCGTCTCGGAGGCTCCCGCTGCGGGCAGCTCGGCGCCGGCGGGCAGCGTCGTCCGGCTCTCCGTCGCGACCGGCACGAAGCGGCCGCCCGTGCCGGTGCCGAACCTCACCGGGCAGAAGGCCGCCGCCGCCCGGGCGGCGCTCCTGAACGCGAAGCTGACCGCGAAGACCGTCTACAAGAAGGGGCCCGCGAAGGACGTCGGCGTCGTCCTCGCCGAGAGCCCGACGGGGACGCAACCGGCGTACGCGCAGATCACGCTGACCGTCGGAAGCTAGAGGCGAGCTGGGGGCGCGGCAGCGCGACGCTGCCGCCGGCGAGCAGCTGCGAGGCGACTGCGGTCGCCGCGAGGCCGGCGACGCCGGCGACGAGGAACGCGAGCTCGGTGCCTCCCGCCGAGCAGAGCCAACCTGCGAACAGGCCCGCGAACGGCCCGGAGCCGTTGAAGGCGTAGAAGTAGAGGCCGATGATCCGCCCGCGCAGGTGATCCGGCGCGGCCAGCTGCGTCGTCGCGTTCGAGTTCGCAGACCAGGCGGTGAAGCCCGCGCCGACGAGGAACAGGAGCACGGCCGCGAACCAGACGCTGTGCGCAGGCGCGAGCAGCGTCGTCGCGGCGGTGAAGATGAACGCTCCGGACAGCAGCGTGCGCAGCGACGCGCGTGAGCGCGATGCAGCGAACAGCGCGCCGGCAAGTGCGCCGGCGCCGAACACCGCGGAGAGGAAGCCGTACACGTAGCCCTGTCCGTGCAGCGTGATCTTCGCGAGCACCGGCAGCGTGACGTTGAAGTTGAACGTGAACGTGCTGAGGAGCAGCGTCAGAGTGAGCACGATCACCATCCGCGGCTGCGTGCGCACGAACGCGATTCCCTCCCGCGTTCCGCGGATGATCGACGGCCGCTCGAAGCGCTCGACCGGGAAGAACTCGCGCGTCCGCATCAGGAACAGACCGAGCAGGACGGCGAGGAAGCTGACGGCGTTGACGAGGAAGCAGGCGCCGACGCCCGCAAAGCCGAGGATCGCGCCGGCGACCGACGGGCCGAACACGCGCGACGCGTTGAAGAGGCTCGAGTTGAGCGCGATCGCGTTCGGGAGTGCCTCGCGCCCGACCATCCTGTACGTCAGCTGCTGCCGCGACGGCACGTCGAGGACGAGCACGCATCCGTTCAGGAACGCGATCACGTAGAGCATCCACGGTCGTGCGAAGCCGCCGAGCGCGATCCAGGTGAGCATGGTCGCGGTCACGAGCTGCGCGGCCTGCGTGCCGAGCACGAGCCGGCGCGCGTCGAGCCGGTCGGTCAGGACTCCCGCGACGAGACCGAAGAGCGTGTAGGGGAGAAACTGCGCGAGCGCCATCAGGCCGACGGCGAACGCATCGTTGTGGGTGAGCTCGAGGATGAACCAGCCGAGCGCGATCCGTTGCATCCACGAGCCGGTCTGCGAGATCGCCTGGCCCGTGAAGAACAGGCGGTAGTTGCGGTAGCGAAGGCTCGAGAAGGTGCGTCTCACGGCCGCTCCTCCGCGTCGATCAGCTTCGTCAACGGCTCGATCGCAGCCTCGACCGCCGCGAGCTCCGAGCTCGAGAGCTGCCCGAGACGCGTGACGAGCCACGCGGTCCGCCGCGAGCGGACGCGCCGGAGCAGACGCTGACCCTCCTCGGTGAGCGTCAGCCCCACCCGGCGGCGGTCGTCGCAGCTCGGCGTGCGCGCGACGAGGCCGTCGGCCTCGAGGCGGTCGACGCGGTTGGACATCGCGGGCGCGGACACCCGCTCGCGGACGGCGAGCTCGCGGACCCCGACTCCCGGCGCGTACTTGATCGTCGCGAGGAGCGACGACTGCTCCGGCGAGATGCCGACCTCACGTGCCTCGCGACGGAGCTCGCGACCCACGCGCAGCAGCACCGGACGGAGCCGGTCCGCAATTGTCATCGTGTCGACCTCGAGCTTCGGCATATTCGTTAACTGAGTTAACTATAGCCGAAGCCGCGCGGCTCAGTTGGGGATGGCGTACACCGTCCCGTTCTCTGCGAGGCGGTCGCCGACGAAGATCGTGTACGTGTAGAAGCCCCCGTGCGCGAGCCTGACGCGGAAGCGGTAGACGCCGCCGCCGAGCTCCTGCGCCGCGACGCGCTGCGTCCCGCGCGGCCCGGTCAGGGTGACGACGGCGCGGTAGCCGTCGAGCGGCCGGCCGCGCCGCGTGACCTTCACGACGGCCGTCCAGGGCTTCGTCACCGCCCTGACCACCGGCTGCGCCTCGACGAGCTGGTACTGCGGCCGGTCGGTCCAGGTGCCGAGTGCCGCCACGCCCGCCACGATGACGACGAGAAGGGGGATCGTCCGGAGCCGCATTCCGAAAACGCCTCTACCGAATTGACGTAGCTCCGGGAGCGTTGTTGCGCCCGAGGCGCAAGTTCACCCGGACGAGGTACCTCAACTGCCGGGGTCGAGCCCCGGCGTGGTCGCGTCGGGTGCGTGCACGCCCTCGAGCGGCGTCGCCGCGAAGCTCGAGCGCCGCGCGAAGAAACGGCGACGGACGTAGAGCGCCGTCATTACGAAGGCGGAGGCGGCTGCGAGCCCGATCGTCCAGTGCTCGAGGCTGAGCGCAGTCTGCCTCGCGAGCGTTTCCCACTCGCCCGGGTCGTACTGGTTCGACGTGGCGTTGCTCTTCGGGATGAGATCGACCCCGACCGGAAAACGCGCGGTGTGGTGTCTCGTCCAGGTGTCGAGCCTGTGCACGACGGCGACCGCCTCGACGACGGCCGCCGCGCACGCGACGTACCAACCGAGCGGCAGGCGGCTGCAGATCCAGCCCACGAGCGAGAGGAGCAGCGGCGGCAGGAGCGCCCAGAGCCAGATCCGCGCCTCGGTGCCGCTCGTCGGCTGATGCCACGTCGTGCAGATCGCCTTGCAGCCCTTCCACTGGATCACGTGCGGCTTCTCGAGGGCGAGCGTCGAGGCCATCAGCGACGAGAAGAAGAGCGGAATCGCGATGAACGAGGCGATCGCCCAGGGCCCGCGCCCGCGTGAGCGGGGGAGGCGGATCCTCACGCGAACCGCTCCGCCTCGAGCACCCTGGCGAGGAACTGTCGCGTCCGCGGCTCCTGCGGGTCGCGGAAGATCTGCTCGGGCGGGCCCTCTTCGAGGATGCGGCCGCCGTCGAGGAAGCAGACCTTGTCGGCCACCTCGCGCGCGAACCCCATCTCGTGCGTCGCGAGCATCATCGTCATTCCGCTCTCGGCGAGCTCGCGCACGAGGTTGAGCACGTCGGACACGAGTTGCGGGTCGAGCGCACTCGTGATCTCGTCGAGCAGCATCAGCTTCGGGTCCATTGCGAGCGCACGCGCGATTGCGACGCGCTGCTGCTGGCCTCCGCTCAGGCGGTCCGGATATTCGTCTGCCTTGTCCTCCAGTCCGATTCGCGAGAGGAGGGAGCGTGCCGCCCACTCGGCCTCGTCGCGCGGCACGCGACGCGCCTTGCGCGGCGCGAGCATCACGTTCTGCAGGACCGTCATGTGCGGGAAGAGGTTGTACGCCTGGAAGACGATCCCGATCTTCTTGCGCAGCGCGTTGACGTCGATTTTTTGCTTCGTCAGGCAGACGCCGTCGACCGTGATATCGCCCTCCTCGACGCGTTCGAGCAGGTTGAGGCAGCGAAGCAGCGTCGACTTGCCGGAGCCGGACGCGCCGATCAGGCAGACGACGTGATGCTCCGGGACGTCGAGGTCGATCTTGTCGAGCACGTGCAGGTCGCCGAACCACTTCGAGAGGCCTCGGATCTCGACGAACGCCCCGTTCCCGTTGGTGCTCAAAACGCCTGCGCGCGCTCTTTCCGCTCCCGCTCCTGCACGAGGTGGTCGGTGAAGCGGGCGAGCGGAATCGTGATCAGGATGAAGAAGACGGCCGCGACGACGTACGACGGGAAGTCGCCGTTTCGGTTCGAGAACTGGCCCGCACTCAGCGCGGCTTCGCTCACGCCGATCACGCTGACGATCGCCGTGTCCTTCTGCAGACCGATGAAGTCGTTCAGGAGCGGCGGAATCACGCGCCGCACGGCCTGCGGCACCACGACGTACGCCATCGACTGCATGTACGAGAGCCCGAGCGAGCGGGCGGCTGCCCGCTGGCTCGGATGCACCGACTCGATCCCCGCCCTGTACACCTCCGTCACGTACGCCGTGTAGACGAGCGTGAGTGCGACGATCCCGTACGTCTCGAACGAGCGATTGGAGATGTACCCGAGCTGGAGGCCCGGAAGGCCGAAGCCGACGAGGAACGCGACGATGATGATCGGCGTGCCGCGGAAGAAGTCGGCATAGGCGATCGCCAGGGCCCGGAGCGGCTTGGCTCCGGGCCCCGGCAGACCGCGGACGATCGCGATGCCGAGCGCGAAGACCAGGACAAGCGCTTCCGCGATCACCATCATCTGCAGGTTGATCTGGAAGCCCGCCCACACGTCCGGCATCGCCAGCGTGTAGCTGTGCGGATTGAAGAACGCGTGGATGACCTGGTGCAGCGCGTGCATCAGCTTCCTACTTCAGGACGGGGACCTTCGCGAAGTTGATGTTGAACCACTTCTGCTGGAGCTTCGCGATCGTGCCGTCCTTGTTGAACTGCTGGATGATCCGGTCGACCACCGGCGTCAGCTTCGACCCCTTCTGCAGCACCGCGCCGTACTGCTCGTGGGTGACGAACTGGCCGGCGACGGGGCCGAAAGCGCCCGGCTTCGACTTCGCCTCGAGCTCGACGAGCGGCACGTCGAGGATCACTGCCTGGCACTTGTTGAGCTGCGCCGACTGGTAGAGGGCCGTGGTCGTCGGGAAGATCAGCGGCGGTTTCACCGGCTTCAGCTGATCCTGGATGAACTGCAGGCCGGTCGTGTCCTGCTGCGCGCACGTCTGCAGCTTCCGCACGTCGGCCATGCTGTGCGGCACCGGGGCCTTCTTCGAGAGCAGTACGCCCTGGTTCGCGTTCATGTACTGGCTGGTGAAGTCGACGGTCCGCTTGCGTTGCGCCGTGATCGTCGCCTCCTGGAACGAGATGTCGAACTTCTTCGTGCCCGGTGCGAAGAGGCTCGTCCACGGACTGTACGTCCATACGGGCGTGAGATGCAGCTTGGCGGCGATCAGCTTCGCGAGATCGACCTCGTAGCCCTTCGGGTTGATGAACTTGCTACCGCGGACGCTGCCGTTCACGAAGCCCGGGTTCGGGTCGCCGTAGGCGACGATCAGCTTGCCGGACTCGAGTGTCGGGACAGCGGTCCGCGTCGCCGACGCCGCAGGGACGGCAACGAGCGCCGCGACCGCGAGCAGCGGGAGAAAACGCTTCACGAGGAGCCCTCCTGTGAGTTTGGACCTAGGAACTGCGGAATCTAGCGCGCTTCCGGTGCTCGCTCCAGGGCGTCTTGTGTTAACGCTTGGAAGTGGCCGATCAGCTGCTCGCTCCGGCCCATCAGGTAGCCGTGCTCGAGCGAGCCGGAGGCGAGGCCGCGGTGGACGCCCTCGACGAGGAGCCGGTCCTCGAGCCCGACTTGGTCGTCGAACGCCATCAGCTCGTCGATCCAGGCCTGGTCGACGCCCCGGCCGAAGAAGTAATCGAGAAAGCGATACGTGCGGTCGGGCGTGCGCGGGACGATCGGTCCGATCGAGATGTTCGGGCGGCCCGGAAAGATGTTCACGCCGAGGTTCGGCCAGAGGAAATGGAACTGGCTGCGCTCGAGCTCGCCGTCCAGGTGCATCCGCGTCCGCGGCGTCTCGCGCGTCGGGCCGTGCTGGCTCGAGAGCCTGCCGTCGGTCGAGAGGGCATAGGCGTCGACGGAGACGTCGAGCAGCTCGGCGAGCTGCGGGTGCGCGACCGAGCAGTGGTAGCACTCGAGAAAGTTCTCGCAGACGATCTTCCAGTTCGCCTCGAGCTCCGCCTCCCAGCGCGCGTAGAAGACGAGCGAGTCGACGTCGAGCCCGAGCTCGGCGACCTGCACGGGCATCGAGCCGAGCGCGTCGGCCAGCGGCTCGGCCTCGGCGGTCGCGTTGACGAAGACGAACGGGCCCCACGTGTCGAGCGCGACCTGGACGAGGCCGAGCCTGCAGCGGTCGAAGTCGGCAAGCTCCTCCGATCGCGGCGCCGCCCGGAGCGCGCCGTCGAGGCCGTACGTCCACGCGTGGTAGGGGCACTGGAGCGTCTCTCGCCTGCCGGAGCCCTCGGCGAGCGGGAAGCCGCGGTGCCGGCAGACGTTGAGGAAGGCGCGCAGCTCGCCGTCGCGCGCACGCGTGACGACTATCGGCGTCCGGCCGCACTGCGTGGCGAAGAACGTGCCGGGCTCCGGCGCCTGCCCCGCGTGGCCGACGTATTGCCACGCCGTGCGGAAGATCAGCTCCTGCTCGCGCCGGAGGATCTCGGGGTCGGTGTACCAGCTGTACGGAAGCGTGTGCTCCACGAGCTGAATCTACCCGCGTACCATGCGTCGGGTGAAGGCTGGCCGCCGCCTCGTCGCGTTCGCGAAGGACCATCCGCGCATCGTCGTCGGCGTGCAGCTCGTCGTGCTCGCGGCGTTCTTCGTCTCGATCGCGGTCGCGCTGCGCGGCTCGTTCCGCGACGCCGGCGACGATCTCCGTAATGCGAATCCGGCGTACTTCGCGCTCGCCTGCGTCGCGATCGCCGCCTACTACCTCGTCTTCGTCTTCGGCTGGATCCGCATCCTCGCGGATTGGGGGCAGCACATCTCCTATCCGGCCGCGCTGCGCGCGGAGATGGTCTCGACGCTCGCGAAGTACATCCCCGGCGGCGTCTGGACGCCGGCGGCGCGTGTCGTCGCCGCGCGGCGGGCCGGCATCACCGACGCCACCCTTGTCACGGTGTCGATCCTCGTCGAAGCAGGGATCTCGGCCGTCGCAGGCGTGGTCGTCTTCGTCGTCTCGCTCGCGTGGGTGCGAGGCGTGGACGCGCCGATCGCGCCGCTCGTCGTCTTCGCGGTCGTCGTCGCGGCGGTGCTGCACCCGCGGATCTTCTGCCCGGTCGCCTCGCGCATCCTGCGCAAGCTGGGGCAGCACAGCGTGCCTCCGCTCCGGCTCGGAACGATGGCGTTCCTTTTCCTCTTCTATTGCGGCACCTGGGTGATCGGCGGCGGCGGCCTCTGGCTGCTGCTCCGCTCGGTCGGGGCGCATCCGAGCGCGTCCGCGGTCGTCTTCCTCGGCGGGGTGGCCGCCGTCGGAGCGATCGTCGCGGTGCTCGCGGTCTTCGCGCCGTCGGGGCTCGGGCCGCGCGAGGCGTCGATGTACGGCTTGCTGCTCGCGATCTCGGGTACCGGCACCGCGCTCAGCGCCACCGTGCTGAACCGCGTCGCGATCACGCTCGTCGAGATCCTGCTGCTCGTCGTCGGCGGGCTTGTGCTGCGTCACGGGGGCGACGAGAGCGAGCCCGCCGTTCAACCGATCGAGGGATAGCACGCGCGGCGCGGACGCGTCACGATATGCGCAGCTTCACCCTGCGGCTATGCGGCTCGATCCCAACATGCACGGCTTCGTCCTGGCGACGGCCTTCCTGACGTCGCTGTACTTCGCGCTCTTCGCGCTGAACGTGATCGCTGCGTTCCTGCAGCTGCGCTGAGCCGTCGGTGAAACAGCGGGGTCAGGCCCGTAGGGCCAGACCCCAAAGAAACTCGCGTCGAAGACCGCGCCGCCGCGAAGCGGTGGGAGTGAGCAGGGCTCCGTCTAGGCGGGCGTACCCAGCTGCCTCGCCCACCAGTCCGTGTCGTCCGGGACGGCGGCGCGGCCCTGCGCCTGCAGGTTGCCCACATAGGAAGCAAGGTCGCGCTCGCGGCGCTCGAGGCGCGCTTCGAGGTCGGCGAGCTCCTGCTCCTTGCGCTCGAGCTTGTCGAGGCGGATGTCGACGTCCGCCTCGATCTGCGCCTCGCGCAGGGCGACCGCCGTCTCGCGCTGCTCGATCTCCTTCAGACGAGCGGTGACGCCCGCCTCGATCTTGTCGACGCGCGCGCGGCGTTTCTCGATGTGCTCCTGATTCGAGACGGCAAGCTCTTCGCTCGCAACGAGCTCCGCCTCGCGCTTGACGAGCTCGCGCTCGCGCGCGTCGAGAAGCGCCGCCTTCTGCTCCACCTCGACGAGCCGTGCGCGGTCGTCGTTCGCGCGGATCGCCGCCGACTCCGCCCGGTGCAGCTCTGCCTCGCGCGCGGCAAGCTCGAGCTCCCGTGCGTCGAGCTCCTTCATCCGCGCGACGAGATGCTCCTCGGCTTCGCCGCGACCGGCCATCGCCTCTCGAATCCGCTGCTCCTCGGCGCGAAGCCGCTGCGCTTCTTCGCGCAGCCTCGACTCCTCGCGTGCGAGACGGGCCTCGGCCTCAGCGAGCGCGCGTTCGGCGGCCGAAGCGCGACCCTCGACCTTCGCGAGCTCCTTCTCGCGCCCGCTCAGCCGCTTCTCGCGCTCGCTGACCTCACGCTCGCGCGATCGCGCTGCCTCGTCTCGTGCCTCGATTGCCTGCTCGCGTGCGGTCAGACGCTGTGCGAGATCCCGCTCGCGCTCGGCAAGCTGCGCCTCATTGCGCTCGAGGCGCGCCTGCCGCTCCGCGAGCTCCTTTTCCAGCTTCTCCTGCCGAGCCGAGAGGCCGCCGGCCTCGCGCGACAGCCGCGCCTGCGCCTCCGCGTGCTCCTGCGCCGCGGCCTCCGCCTGCGCCCGGGCGACCTCGAGCTCCCGTCGCTGGCGCTCGGCGGCCTGCGCACGCGCACGCGCTTCCCGCTCTGCGTGATCCAACCCCGCGCGCATCGCCTCGAGCTCCCGGCGCGTCCGCTCGAAGGCCTGCGAACGCTCGGTCAGGTCGCGCTCCTGCTCGACGAGCCGGCGCTCGCGCTCGTCGAGCGCATCGCCGGCCGCCGAGATGTGGCCTGCCTTCTGGATCAGCTCTGCTTCGCGCTCTGCGATTCCCTGCTCGCGCGCAGCGCCACCCTTCTCCGCGTTTGCGAGCGACGTGCGCAGCTCCTGCTCGCGTGCAAGTGCAGAGTTGAGCTCTGCGCGCAACGCCTCGATCTCGGCGGCGGCCGCGCCGTTGTCGGCGGGGGCGCTGTTGGTTCGCTCGACGCGAGTCTCGACCGTCACCACGATCGGTTCGTGGGTCAGCTCGGCCGACGCCGACGATGTGGTGTCGCCCTTCTTCCGCTCCAGCTGCGCCCGGAGCCCGGTGCCGAATCCCTTCTCGGTCTCGCTCATGACTTGAACGTGCTCAGGAAGGTGAGCAGCGCCGGCCCGAGGATGACGATGAACATCGACGGGAAGATGAAGAGCACCGTCGGGAAGAGCATCTTGATCGGCGCCTTCATGGCCTTCTCCTCCGCAGCCGCCTGACGCTTCAACCGGGTGTCGGCGGCCTGTACGCGGAGGATCCGCCCGAGCGAGATACCGAGCTGGTCCGCCTGGACGATCGAGCGGACGAACGCCGAAAGCTCGGGCGCGCCGACTCGCTGCTCCATCTTCTTCAGCGCGTCCGCGCGTCCCTCGCCGACGCGCATCTCGCCGAGCATCAGCGCGAACTCGTCCGAGAGCGGGCCGTCCATGTGCTCGGTGATCTTCGTGATCGAGGCGTCGAAGCCGAGTCCGGCCTCGACTGAGACGGCGAGCAGGTCGAGGGCATCGGGGAGCGCCGAGCGGATCTCCTCGCGGCGACGGCGGGCGCGCGTCGAAACGAGGTACTCCGGGGCGACCCAGCCGAGGGCGGCGCAGATGAGTCCGAGCAGAAACGCAGAGGCTGCGCCGCCGAAGCCGCCCACGACCAGCCCGAAGAGCAGCCCGAGGAAGACGCCGGTTCCCTTGATCGCGAGGAACGTCGTTGCGGACATCGACATGCCGGCGGAGATCAGCTTCATCGTCACGGTCTCCACCGTCGCCTTCGGCGAGAGGCGAAGCACGGTCTGTGCCAGCCTCGTCGCGAGCGGCACGATTGCGCGCTCCTTGAACGTGCGTGTATCGCCGCGCCGCAACACGGTGCGCCCGTACGTGGACGCACGGGCGACGGCAGCCCGCCGCAGCCGTGCAGGCTCGGTCGCGAGCTCCGTGGCGAGGAATACCGCACCGGCGAGGCACGCGAGCGCGAAGAGGAGCAGCATCATCTCGTCACCCCCTGAAGGACACGATCTTCTTGAGGATCGCCGAGCCGATCACCATCATCACGAGCCCGATGATCACGAGGATGTGACCGGCATGCTGCGTCCACAGCGGCTGGATGAACGTCGGGTTGATCACGCTGACGATCAGCACGAACACGAACGGCAGAGCAACGAGCACGTACGCCGACAGGCGCCCCATCGCAGTGAGCGAACGGATCCGCCGCGCGAATTGCTGGCGGCTGCGGACGGTCTCGGCGACCATGTCGAAGAGCGACGCGAGCGAGCCGCCGACCTGGCGCTGGATCGTGACCGCGTTGATCACGAACGTGAAGTTCTTCGAGCCGATCCGCTCGGCCATCTCGTTCAGCGAGTCCTCGAGCGGCCGGCCGAGCCGCGTGTCGGTGAGCACGCGGCGGAACTCGCGTGACGCCGGCTCGAGCCCCTCGTCCACGACCGATTGGATCCCCTGACGGAAGCTGTGACCGGCCTTCAGCGACGCTGCGAGCGTCACGAGCAGGTCCGGCAACTGGTCGTCGAACGCGCGCAGACGGCGTCGAGCCTTGAATTGCATGAAGCCGACCGGTAACCCGCACCCGATCACCGCGCCGAAAAGGAACACGAGCACGGATCCGCTGATCACGCCGACGAGCAGGCCGGCCGTGAAGCCGCTGCCGAGCATGATGTATGCGAACTCGCCCGGTCGGATCGGCAGATCCGCGCGGTCGAGCATGACCGCGAGCCAGTGGAACTGACGCATGTTGCCGAGGGCGCGCTCGGTTGCCTTCGCCAGGGCGGCGAACGACGCGAAGCGCTCCTCCGTCTTCTTCTTCACGCGTCCCTCCGCGAGGTGCGGTTCGAGCCGCTTCTTCAGCCAGAGCGACTTCTGAGCCCGCAGCACGATCAGGTACCCGACGAGGACGAGAATGCCGACGGCGAGCGCGAGGACCGCCGTACCGGCGCCGCTGCGGTAGAAGCTGGCGGGAAGCAGCCGGGACGGCCCGGGCGGCGCAGTCGCGCCACCCGGTCCGGCCGGCACCTGCACGTCCCGCGCCGCCGCGCCCTGCCCCGGCACGGTGACGCGCAGCTTGAGCGCGTCGCCCGGGCGAGCGGCAGTCAGATAGCTGACCTGCCACGTGCGCGAGAGCTGCGACGCGATTCGCGTGTACACGTCGGTGAGCGCGCCGCTGTCGGACGCGCGGAAGAAGACGCCGCCGGTCGCGGCGGCCAGCTGCCGGAGCGGGCCCGGGGTGTATTCGGGCCCGGCGATCGCAATCGGGTAGACCGCGACGCCGGCGTTCCGCGCCGCCGCGATCGCCTCGTCGAGCGACACGCTGCTCGAGACGTCCTTGCCGTCGGTGAGCACGATCAGCACGCGGCCGCCGGGCGGACGTGTCGCGAGCTCGCCGGCTCCGGACGCGATCGCGTCGTAGAGCGCGGTGCCGGAGCGGCTGTCGATGGAGATGGTGCGCAGCGCTCCGTCGGCGTCGATCGTCGAGGTCGAGAACGTCGTGAGCCTGAGCGCGTGCGATCCGAACGCGATGAGCGCAATCGCGTCGGCGGCCGGCTTCGTCGTCACGAAGGTATCGGCGGCCGAGGCTGCGTCGGCGATCGACCGCCCCGCCATCGAGCGAGAGCGGTCGATCGCGAGCACGACGCTCGCCGAGCTGCCCAGATTGACGGCGCTCGCAGCCGTCACGAGCGTGCCGTTCTCCCACACACGCGGCTTTGCCGTCGTCGGCGACCCGGTGACGACCGAGACCGCGAGGTTGGGATATGCGTTCGTGTTGACGCTGCGCACGACGACTCCGGCCCGCGCGCCGCCCGCGAGCCAGAGGAGCATCGCCGCGGCGGTGAACGCGCACGTCAGCACGCGCTGCGTCTGCTGCTGGTCGTTCACTGCCAGCCTCCGTGGTGCTGCTCCTCGCCGAAGAAGGCGGGAGGCAGGAGAACCCCGTTGGCCGCCAGCTTGTCGAGGAAGTGCGGTTTCAGGCCCGTGGCGGCGAGCGGCGTGAGCAGGCGGGCCGACCGGCCGCCGCCGTGCTCTTCGTCGGGCGGACGCGCGATGAAGATGTCCTGCAGCGTCACGACGTCCGACTCCATGCCGACCACCTCCGAGATGTGCGTGAGGCGGCGCGAGCCGTCGACGAGGCGCTGGATCTGCACGAGCAGGTCGAACGCCGACGCGATCTGCTCGCGGATCGCGCGATGCGGAAGCTCGACGCCCGCGGTCATGACGAGCGTCTCGAGCCTCGACAGCGCATCGCGTGGCGAGTTCGCGTGGATCGTCGTCAGCGAGCCCTCGTGGCCCGTGTTCATCGCCTGGAGCATGTCGAGCGTCTCCGGGCCGCGAACCTCGCCGACGATGATCCGGTCGGGGCGCATGCGCAGGGCGTTTCGCACCAGCTCGCGGATCCGGATCTCGCCCTTCCCCTCGATGTTCGCCGGCCGCGACTCGAGCGTGATCACATGCTCCTGCTGCAGCTGGAGCTCGGCGGCATCCTCGATCGTCACGATGCGCTCGTCGTGCGGAACGAACGCCGACAGCGCGTTCAGCATCGTCGTCTTACCGGTGCCCGTACCGCCCGAGATCAGGACGTTCAGCTTTCCCTTGACGCACGCCGCGAGGAACTGCGCTGCGTGCGACGTCAGCGACCCGAACGCGATCAGGTCGTCGATCGTGTAGGGATCGCGCGAGAACTTCCGGATCGTCAGGGTCGGCCCCTTCAGCGCGAGGGGCGGGATGATCGCGTTCACACGGGAGCCGTCGGGCAGACGGGCATCGACCATCGGCGAGGCCTCGTCGATGCGCCGTCCGACCTGAGAGACGATCTTGTCGATGATGCGCAGCAGATGCGCGTTGTCGGCGAACGAGGCCGTCGAGCGCTCGATCTTGCCCTCTCGCTCGATGTAGACGCGGTCGCACGCATTGACCATGACCTCCGTCACGGTGTCGTCGCGCAGCAGCGGATCGAGCGGTCCGTAGCCGAGGATGTCGTCGGTGATCTCGTGGACGATGCGGCGGCGCTCCTCGCGCGTGAGCGGCGTCCGGTCGAGCGCGAGCTGCTCGGAGACGGTTCGCATCACGCGCTCGTTGAGGTCTCCCTCGGCGCTCTGCTTGAAGAGCTCGGCGCCGAGCTTCGCGATGCACTCGTGGTGGATCCGCGTCTTGAGCTCCGCGTAGGGGTCGGCGCTCGCGCGCGTCTCGGCGACCTCTTCGCGTGTGGGCTGGGCGGCGGCGAGCGGATCGAGGGTGGCCGTGGCGCCACCGCCCTTGTTGTTGATGCGGTCGTGGAGCCCCATCGCTAGGCCTTCGCGAAGAAGCGGCGGCGCTTCGCCTGCTTCTCGGGGTCGGGATTGGCGACGGCCTTCGCGACCGAGCGAAGCGCTACCGAGAACTCGGAACCGCCGTCCGCGAGCACGACCGGCGTGCCGCGGTTCACCGAGAGCGGTACGGCACGGTCCGACGGAATCTGGTAGCGGACCTTCCGCTCCATGGCCGCCTCGACCTCCGACTCCTTCATCCCGACCTTCGTGTTCGCCCGGTTGAGCAGGACGTGCACCTTCTTCATCGGGAAGGACAGGAGCTCGAGCGTCTGCAGGCTGAGCCGGACGTTCTTGATCGTCGGCACGTCGAGCGAGCAGACGAGCAGCAGCTCGTCGGTCTGGTCGAGCGTCGCCAGCATCGGGCCGTGGAAGAACGGCGACGTGTCGACCATGATCACGTCGTACGACGTTCGCGCCACCTCGAGCAGGCGCCCGATCTTCGCCTCGGTTACGAGCTCGGCATCCTCGGGTCGCAGCGGCGCCGGGAGGATGTCGAGCCCGCACGGGTGCTTCGTCGTGTAGCCGGCGAGCTTCTCCGGGTCGAGCTCGCCCGGAGCGGAGACGAGGTCGTAGATCGTCTTCTCCGGCTGCAGCCCGAGCATGATCGCCGCGTCTCCGAACTGGAGGTCCAGGTCGAGGAGCAGCGCACGCTTCGACTCGTGCTTGGCGAGCGCACACGCGAGGTTCGTCGCGATCGCGGTCTTGCCGGTGCCTCCCTTCGGCGAGAACACCGTGACGATCCGGCCGTGCGTGACGGCGCTGACCGCACCGCCGCCCAGCCGACGGCCGGCGTGCGCCGCCTTTCGGATTGCGAAGATCACGTTGTCGGTCAGCTGCGGGAGCAGCAGGACGTCGGTGACGTCCGCCTCGAGTGCCTGGTCGAGCAGCTGTGTCGCCTCACCGGACGCGATGATCACGATCGGCGCCCGTGTGTGCTCGCGGACCACCGCCAGCTCGTCCGCCGGCAGGGTCTGCGAGTCGGTCGCGAGCAGGACGACGTTCAGATGACCGCCGGCGAGCACGCTCGTCGACTCCTGCGCCGACGGCGCGACGCCGACCAGCTCGAACTCCGCCTCGTGCGCGAGCGCCTCGACGAGCGAGGACGAGCCCTCGCACGACCCGCACACGAAGATGCGGATCGGGTCGCGTGATGTGCTGTTCTCGTGGCTCATGGTCAACCTGCCTGTGCGATCCGGAGTTGGCGGGGGCTGAGACCGTCGTCGACGATCGTCTTTTCCGTCTCGACGCTCTCGGGGCTGTCGGTCGCCTTCACGACGGGGCGCAGCTCGAGCGTCCAGTCGTCGTTCTTCACGACGTAGAACAGCTTCTGTACCTGTGTGTCGGTGACGGCGAGGAGCACCGAGGCGCTCGAGCCGGTCGGCGACGAGAGCTTCGCGCCGACGCCGGAGTCGCCCGGCGCCTTGAGGACCCGGAGGTCGCGCAGGACGATGCGCGCGACGGCGCTCTGCGAGGTCGTGTCACCGACCCTGATGTTCGCGACGAGGTCGACGTGATCGCCGGTGCGGAGCGTGCCGGCGAGCGTCTGGTTGTTGTCACCGGCGATCTGCACGGCGCGCATCGGGCCGCGGAGCACGCCGCGGATCCCCTCCGTCGCCTCGTTCGAGAAGCGTGCGAGCGAGATCTGCTCTCCGGCGTACGTCGGCTGCGCCGCGACGAGCGACTCGACCTGCTTCTCGCTCGAGATCGCGCCGGGCACGACGCTCTGCCGGAGCACCTGCTCCTGCTTGAGGTAGCCGTTCGAGACGACGTCGGAGCCCGACGTCCCCTCCGGGATGTCGCGCGCGGCGACCCACACCGTGACGTTCTGCTGGGAGTGCTCGACGGTGCGTTTGTAGTTCGTGACATAGAAGCCGACGAAGAGTGCCGCCAGGACGGCGAGCCCAATCGCGGCGAAGAGGTTGCGGGCGCGGTAGGTCATGGGACGGCAGTCCTTCCTAGGTGGTCAGTTGACGAGTTGCACTGCGAGGGCGCCCAGGTTCGCGGCATCGCTGCCGGTCGTGTCCTGGATCCCCTGCCAGATGACGCTTGTGAAGTAGCCCTCGAGGGTTCCGCCGTTCCCCTGGGCCGTGAAGCCGGTCATGTAGAAGCCCACCCAGCCGATCACGTTGTAGAAGAGGTTCGAGCCCTGCTTGTCGATTCGGTTGTAGACGGGGAAGAGCATCGTGGTGTCGATGTGGTCGTTGAGTGCCTGCTGCATCCCCGAGTTGTTGAACTTCGCGCCGGGATCGGAGTAGTAGTCGCCGAGCGGCATCCACGCGTCGAGCCCGTTGTCCATCCAGCTCGCGAGCGTGTTCGGGTTCGTACCGCCCTTCGAGCCGTCGATGTTCAGGAGCTTGAAGCCGCCCGGGCCGACCTTGTCCAGCGTCAGGGTCGTCGGGTCGCCGAAGCACGGGCAGCCTGGCCCGGAGAGGTCGGGATGGCTGTAGTCCACGCCGATCGGGGCGGCGTACCGGGCCTCGTTGAACGTGTCGGTGCGGGCGGCGGCATGCGCCTCGACCGTGACGCTCGAGATTCCGAAGAGCTTGCTGAAGAACCCGGGCGCAGGCGCGTTCATCTGCACCGAGATCGTGTCGTCGGGTGTGATCTCGCTCGAGAAGGAGATGCCGGCGGGCGTCAGCGAGCCGCCGTTCGTCGACGCGTACTGCATCGCGAGCGATTGCGCGTTCGCGATGCTGTCGGGCAGCGCCTGTGCTCCTGCGAGCGCAGCCGCGTCTGCCTGCGCTTGAAGCACGCGACGCGCCTTGAACCAGCTGCCGACGTCGATTGCCATCGCGCTCGCGCCGAGCAGAACGGTCAGGAACACGATCGTGAGAACCGCGGCCTGGCCGCGGCTGTCCCTGGCGTTCATTCGACACGCTCCGTGGTCGTGCTCTGGAGGTTCCCGGAGGCGACGACGATGCCGAGTAGGTTGATCGAGTACGGGTACGTCGCGTGCACAGTGACGGAGTCGCCGGCCTGCCAGTCGGATGTCACCGAGACGTTTGCGGGATTGATGTTGATGTCGCCGGCCGATCCGACGACCGCCTGAGTCGCCGCGCCCACCGGGTCGGCTGCAAGGCGCGACACTGCAGCCTTGCGTGCACCTGCACGCACGGCGTCGGTCAGGTCGACGTAGTTGTTGAAGACCACGCCGAACTGGATGACGCCGAAGAGCAGCATGCAGAGGACCGGCAGGACGAGCGCGAACTCGACCAGGGTCTGGCCCTCTGATCTGCGAAGTCGTTTGTGCGGCGGAAGGTGCGTCATTTGCGGCGGTTCGGGGCGGCGGTTGTGGTGGGCCCCGGCGGTGCCGGGGCCCACCAGAGGGACTCGTGCTTAGATCGCGTCGGCGACCGTGTTCAGCACGGACAGGATCTGCGTTCGGAGCAGCGTGAGTGCGCCGATGACGGCGGCCGCGATCAGCGTCAGGATCACGGCGTACTCCGCCATCGTCTGACCCTCCTCACGGTCTTCGAGCCGATAGAGGAGCGTCTGCACGTGTGCGGCGAGCTTCAGCACTTACTTCACCTCCCTTCGCGCATGACGGGCACGGCATCCCGCCGGTGCCGACTTGTCGACGAGCTGAGTGGACGCGACGCGACCATCAGAACAAGCTCGCGATGTCGGAGATGTGCGAGCTGATGCTGCTGGACAGTGCGGCGACGGCGAGAACCACGGCGGCCGTGACGAGCGTGAGAATCACGGCGTATTCGGCAGTCGTCTGGCCGTTCTCATCGCCGGCGCGGAACCCGGTCGAGCTCTGCGCGCTCGTGCGGTGGAACACTGACGGCTGCTTTGCCACGCGATACCCCCTCGAGTTGGTCGGCGTGGCCGCACCGCCAAACTGTCCGTGCGCCGATGATCGACACGGCAGCGGCGTGAGGTATCCCCTGAAGTGGGGAAACGCGCCGGCGATTCACTCGTTCGAGCGACTGCGCCCGGGCGCGTGCACCCCCGATACATCGCGCAAGAGCTCCGCATGCGGCCGCGGAGAGTCGACAGCAAGCTCGCTCGACACGAAGGGGGAAAGGCCGTGTTCCAGTCCAACAAGCGGCGACAGCGCGACGTCGTCCGGTTCGTCGACCTTGTCGTCGGCGACGCGCTCCGCACGCCGTCGCTCGCATTCGCAGATTCGCGCCCGCTGAAGCGGTCGCGCACGCGTCCGATCTATCTCGCCGACGGCGATGTCGTCTGCAGCCGCTGCCTCGTGGCCGACTCTCCGTTGCTGCGGATGCGCGGGCTGCTCGGCCGGCGGGAGCTCGGCTCGGACGAAGGCGTGTTGCTTCGGCCCGCCGGCTCGATCCACACGTTCTTCATGCGCTTCTCGATCGACGCCGTGTTTCTCGACCGCGACGGCCGCGTTTTGCGCGTCGTCGAGTCGATCAGCCCGTGGCGCACGGCGATGGCTCGACGTGCGCGCGCCGTCCTCGAGCTGCGCGCGGGTGAGAGCGCACGGCGCGGAATCTGCAGCGGAGATCAACTCATCGTGGGCAATGTCGAGCGTCGCGGCTAGCTTCGGCGCGGCCGGCAGCCGCGGACGCTCGCTGGTCGACCGCGTCGCAGACGAAGGCCCGGTCGTCATCGTCGCTGCGCTCTTTGCAGCGCTGATCGCGCGAGTCGCCGAGCCGTACATGCTGCAGCCCGACAGCTGGTTGACCTTCCTCGGCGGGCGTGAGATCGCCGCCCGAGGGATTCCGCGCACCGACTCGCTGACGCTGATGACGGACGGGCACCGGTGGATCGATCAGCAGTGGCTCGCGCAGCTCGCGACGTTCGAGCTCGAGCACGCGATCGGCGTTGCGGCGACCGTCGCCGTCTTCGGAGTTCTCGTCGTCGCGGTCTTCGCGTCCGCGTGCGCGCTGGCGCGGCGGACGGCGTCGGCACGCAGCGTCGCGCTCTTCGCCGTGCCCGTCTTCCTCGTCGCGTTCTGCGCCGTGCGGGCGCAAGCGCTCTCCTACGTCCTGTACATCCCGCTGTTCGCACTGCTCTGCAGCGAGTCGCACCGGCCGACGCGGCGCGTGTGGTTCGCGCTCCCGATGCTGATGCTCTGGGCGAATCTTCACGGCGGGGTGCTGATCGCAGCGGCGCTCGTCGCGTTGCTCGGCGCGACGGACCTCGTCCAGCGCCGCGTTGCACGCGGGCTCGGCTTGATGGTCGGCGCGGGTGCGTCGATCTTCGTGACGCCGTACGGCGCCGGGATCGTCGACTACTACCGCTCGACGATGGGCAATCCGCTCTTCAAGAAGTTCATCACGGAGTGGCAACCGCCGACGTTCGTCAGCTGGGTCGGAGTGCCGTTCTTCGTCACGGCAGGCGCCGCGATCGTGCTCATCGCGCGCCGGCCACGGGCGCTGTCCGTTTTCGAGATCCTCGCCCTCGGGATGACGCTCGTCGGCGGCCTGATGGCGATGCGCTCGATCGTCTGGTTCGACTACGGCGCGCTGCTCCTGCTGCCGCAGGTCCTGGATCGTGCATGGCCCGCTCGGCGGCTGGCGCTGCCCATGCGTTCACTCGTCGCAGGCGCTGCCGTTCTCTTCGTCGCGTTCGCGGTCTTCATCACCGCGCGCGCCGCCGGCACCGCCCAGGCGGGGATCGACGAGGCGTACCCGCCGGCAGCCCTGCATGCAGTCGCAGCTGCGCTTGCCCGCGATCCGTCCGCCAGGGTTCTCGCGGACGACCGCACCTCCGACTGGCTCCTCTACCGACTGCCCCAGCTCCGGAACCGGATCGCCTTCGACGGCCGCTGGGAGGTGCTCTCCCAGCCGCAGTTCGCGCTCGTGCGGAACTTCGTCACCCAGGCGGCGCCGGGCGTCGCGCGGTTGACGCACGGCTACCGGATCTTCGTCGTCGACCGGACCTGGCACAAGCAGCTCGCCCGGTGGTACGCGACGCGCCGCGGCCTCCGCGTGCTCTACCGCGGAAGCCGGGTCGCCGTCTACGAAAGGCCCTAGGCGGAAAGCCGGGCGGCGAGCTTCGCCGTCGGGAAGTTCCGCAGCTGGAGCCGCAGCAGTGCCACAGTCATCGCAATCCGTCCTTCTCCGCAGGGACTGACCGACTCAGCATCGGCGGCCGGCCGCCGCTCGTCATCCCTCGGCCGAGCCCTTCTTCCTCAGATCTGCTCAAGATTGCTTGCCTTTCGTCTAGGTCGGGTCCATGCTTTCAGGGTGCCGCTGGGCGACACGCCGCTACTCCGTTTGCGCTGCTCCGATTGCGGCTACGGGGCGAGCGCGAAGCATGCTCCCGAGCGCTGCCCGATGTGCGGCGCCCATACGTGGGAGGAGGAGGTCCGGCGCGTCGTGCCCGACTTCACGCAGGATCTGATCCTCGCCGCGCGCAGGGCCGCGCAGATCGCCGGCGCAGACGTCGACGCACCGCTGCTCCGCGAGGCGGAAGAGCTCTCGGTCTTCCCCGGCGTGCCGCTGAGCTGAGTTTGCCTGGCGCCGCTTCGCGGCGCCTGCTCTCTTGCGACCGCTTCGCGCGGACGCGGCCTGCGGCCGGGTCCGCGCTGTGCTTTCCTCGCTCGTGAGCCGGGGGCCGAGCGTGGTCGTGCCGCGCCCGCCGT
>Ga0209810_1000276_pt1 | contig 134217 bp, 113 predicted proteins | sample Coa_R1_7_FD_187159 | JGI IMG/M metagenome (GOLD analysis project Ga0209810, IMG submission 187159) | Surface soil microbial communities from Centralia Pennsylvania, which are recovering from an underground coalmine fire - Coalmine... | ecosystem: Environmental > Terrestrial > Soil >...
GCCCAGACAGCATCGAACACTCCGGCCTGCAACGCGCGCATGATGTAGCCGACCTCCACTGGGTCGTCGGGTTGGGTAGCAACCCGACATCCCAGTCGGGCCAAACCGACGACCGGTGGATGGTCCCCCTGCTAGCGCCTATCCGCGCGGCCTCTAAGCCCAGCCCCGCTCGGACCGGCCCGGCCCGATCTGAAAGCGACGCCGCTTCAGCTGGACTGACATCAACGTCAGTGAGGACTTGACGGCACAGTCGGGCCGCCGCGGCTCGGGCGGTCGCCTGGTGTCGCCAGTCGGCTTGGAGTTGGGCGGTCCCGCCACGACGCGTTCTTTCTCCAGTGCGGGGTCGGCTTCCTGCCACCGGCGTACCCCTATTCCCACTTTTTGAAGCGACGGACCAGGGCGTTGACCGTTGCGTGCCGATTGGGCGGTTACGCGCCCGCCGCCTTACCGTGCCGGGGTGGTCGTGAGCCCGCCGCCCAGGTTGCGCCTTCCCGCCGAACACCGCCGCCGGCAGCTGCTCGACGTGGCGCTGCGCGTCTTTGCCGAACGGGGCTTCGACGGCACCTCGATGAGCGAGCTGGCCGAAGCCGCCGGCGTCACCAAACCCGTTCTCTACCAGCACTTTCGCTCCAAGCGGGCGCTCTACCTCGAGCTGCTAGACGATGTGGGGCGCCGCCTCCAGGACACGATCGTCCAGGCGACCACCAGCGCCGACACCGCTCACCGCCAGGTGCAGGCGGGATTCGCGGCTTACTTCCGCTTCGTGTCGGACAACCCGAACGCCTTCCGGTTGCTGCTCGGCGGAACGTCGAGGCGCGACCGCGAATTCAGTGAGGCGGTGGAGCGGGTGGAAGACGCCATGGCCGCGGCCATCGCCGCCCTGATCACCACCGACCTGGATGATGACCACCGGCGGCTGCTGGCCCACGGGCTCGTCGGCATGGCCGAGGGGGCCAGCCGGCGCTACCTCGCCCCCGGGCAGGGCTCGAGCCCGGAATCACTCGGCCTGCGCCTGGCCGATCTGGCATGGGCGGGCTTGCGGGGGGTCAAGCGGGACGATCAGTAAACGGCAGGCAGCCGAGCGGCGGAGCCGCGGCGCTACGAAGACCAGCTCCGGAACATCGCCTCGAGAGAGCGGGTCGCCACGTCCACGAACATCTCGTCGTCCTCGGGACGGCCGTGGTCGAGCCAGTTGAGGCTGGCCTGAACGAGGAAGTCCACGATGGTGGCCGCCGACCAGTCGAGCAGCTTCGGCTCGGCGAGACGAGGCGATAGCAGCACCCGGGCGAAGGCGACCGCGGCGGCCCGGACCTCCTCGCCGTAGGCGGCGAACTGGGGCTCGCGGGACGCGTGGCGCCAGAGGAGCCGGAACCCGTCGGGATCCTCGCGGGCCACGGCCAGGAACGCCCGCACGAACACCCCTCGCCGCCGGCCCCGTTCCACCTCGGCGGCCGTCTCGTCGCCCAACCGGCCGGAGACCTGCTCGACGATGCTGCGGTAGAGCTCCTCTTTCGAGTCGAAGTGGCGGTAGAGGATGAGCTTCGAGACCCCCGCCGCCTCGGCGATGTCCTCCATCGACGTCGAGTCGAACCCCCCTGTGGCGAAGGCCCGGGCCGCACCGGCGACGATGGCCCGGCGGCGCTGGGCCCGGGGCAACGGCCGGGTCGTCGACCGCCGGGGACTGGCCACGGCGGCCGCCGGGCTGGAGGTCTCGGGCGCCGAGGAGGCGCCGGGCGGGGCCGGGGTCACATTGAAAGTGTAAACGCTCGGGTTTACACTCTGGAGTCAACACTGGGGAGGTGCGATGAGCAACCTGCAGCTCGAGTACACGCCCGAGGAGATCCTCGCCGACCACGCGGTGACCGAGCCGTTGCGGGTCGGGGGCGTGGTGTGTCACGGAGGCTTCGACGAGAACGGCAACTACGTCTCGCCCCGCACCCGCTTCCGGACCGGGGCCATCGCCGCCTGGCAGCAGAGCCACCGCGAGACCTTCGGCGCCGACCCGATGGACGTCCCCCTCGAGACGTGGCCCGGGAACTACCCGAACCTCGAGCAGGCCCGTCTGCTGCTGCGCGAGGGGGTCCGCGACCCGATCATCGCCTCGCTCACCCGCATCGGAACGGTCGAGGGCTTCGGGGCCATGATCCGCTACCTGGCCCCGGCCGACATGCAGCGTCACTTCGTCGAGGACATCCGGGGCACGGCGACCGAGCACCTGGGCCGGGGCCTGGTGGAGGCCCACGCCCGCGACGAGGCCGGCTGGGAGGAGCAGGCTGGGCACGACCGCATGTGGTTCGCCGTGCGTGACATCGCCTTCGAGAACCCGGTGACGGCCGATCAGACCCAACTGATCCTGCAGCGCATGGGTCTCTCCGGGCGGGGCGGCACCCAGGAGGACCGGACCGCCCGCTTTCAGGCCCAGCGCCTCTTCCACGACCTCGACCTGGGCCTCGAGATGCTGCTTTCGACGATGGTCCGGGTCCTCTTCATCGAGATCAAGGCGTTCCACGTCTTCGCCTGGGCCGAAGCTCTGCTGTCCGACACCGGCCTGGTGGCCGGCGAGGGCGAGGCGGCCCGCCTCGTCTCCTACATCCGGGCTGACGAGACCCCGCATGTCGGGTACCTGCGCACCAGCCTCACCGAGATGCGCGACCGGACCTTCATCGGCGAGTCGGGTCGCCGATACCCCGGCCGCGAGGTGGTCGGCCGCCTGTGGGACAAGGGCCTCGAAGAGTCCCTGGGCATCCTCGAGGAGCAGAACCGCACCGCCCTGGCCCAGGAGGTCGCCCTGGCCCTCGCCGGCCACCGCCGGGGATCCGAGGTGCTCGACGAGTTCCACGCCCTCGGTGACTGGAGGCCCGCCGACCCGACCCCGGCGTCCGCCGCCGACGTACCCTCCGGCTACTGATCGCCGACACCATCGCCACCGACCCGGGAGGACACCCGTGAAGTTCGGCATCTTCTACGAGCACCAGCTGCCGCGGCCGTGGGAGGAGGAGTCGGAGTTCCGGCTCATCCAGGACGCTCTCGAGCAGTGTGAGTTCGCCGACCAGCTCGGCATCGACTTCGTCTGGGAGGTCGAGCACCACTTCCTCGAGGAGTACAGCCATTCCAGCGCGCCCGAGGTGTTCCTGGCCGCGGTGTCACAGCGGACCAAGAACATCCGCCTCGGTCACGGGATCGTCCAGACCCCCCCACCGTTCAACCATCCGGCCCGGGTGGCCGAGCGGATCGCCACCCTCGACCTGGTGTCGAACGGGCGGGTCGAGTTCGGCACGGGCGAGGCGTCGTCGGAGGCCGAGCTCGGCGGCTTCGAGATCGATCCGGGCAAGAAGCGCGAGATGTGGGAGGAAGGACTCCGGGTCGCCCTCCGCTGTATGACTGAGGCCCCCTTCACCGGCCACTCCGGCAACTACGTGACGATGCCTCCCCGCAACGTCGTGCCCAAGCCTCGCCAAAAGCCTCATCCTCCGGTATGGGTGGCCTGCAGCCGGCGCGAGACGATCCACCTGGCCGCCACCAAGGGAATCGGCGCCCTCACCTTCGCCTTCATCAACCCGGAGGAGGCCACCCTCTGGGTGAACGACTACTACGCCACCCTGGAGCGCGAGTGCGTGCCCATCGGTGACGCCGTCAACCCCAACGTGGCCGCCGTCACCACGTTCATGTGCGCCCCGACCGAAGAGGAGGCGCTGGCCCGAGGGATTGAGGGCGGCAACTTCTTCGGTTACTCACTGGCCCACTACTACGTGTTCGGCCGCCACCAGCCGGCGGTGACCGACGTCTGGGCCGAGTACCAGGCCCAGCGATCCGAACAGGGCTACTCACCGGAGGCGGTGTTCCAAGCGGCCAACAACTCCGACCGCCTCGGGGCCAAGGTGGTGCAGGAGGGCCGCTCCGGTCTCCGGGGGGCGGTGGGGACACCGGACCAGATCCGCGAGTACCTGCGTCGCTTCGAGGACTGCGGTGTCGACCAGGTGGTGTTCGTCAGTCAGGCCGGCAAGAACCGCCACGAGCACATCATGGAGAGCCTCGAGCTGTTCGGTAAGGAGGTCCTCCCCGAGTTCAAGGAGCGCGACGAGAAGGCACAGAGGGACAAGGCCAGCCGGCTGGCCCCGGTGATCGACAAGGTCATGGAGCGCAAGCCGGTCGAGGACCACCCGCCGCTTCCGGAGAAGGACTACTCGTTCCCGTCGATCCCCTTGGCGCTGGCCGAGCGGGTCGGCAACGACCAGTTCTTCAGCCTGCTCGAACATGCGCGTGGCGCCCTCGCCCGTGGTGAGGCGACCCGCAGCGAGCTCTTTGGCGGCCTCCGCCGGCCGGGCTCATGAGGGAGTTCCAGGGCCGCACCGCGGTCGTGACCGGCGCGGCGAGCGGCATCGGACTGGCCCTGTGCCGCCGGTTCGCCGCGGCCGGAATGCGCCTGGTGATGGCCGACATCGAGAAGCCCGCACTGCAGGAGGCGGCCGAGGCACTCCGGGGAGGCGGCACCGAGGTCCTTGACATGGTGACCGACGTCTCCAACCCGGCCCAGGTCGACGAGCTGGCCCGAGCGGCGACTGACGCCTTCGGCCCGGTGAACGTGCTGTGTAACAACGCCGGAGTCGCCTCCGGTGGCCTGGTGTCGGAGCTGTCCATCGAGGACTGGCGCTGGGTTCTGGGGGTCAACCTGTTCGGGGTCGTCCACGGGCTGCACTCCTTCCTGCCGGGCATGCTGGCCCACGGGCAGGAGGCCCACGTGGTCAACACCGCGTCCCTGGCCGGGCTGGTGTCCCCACCGTTGATGTCGCCTTACAGCGCGTCCAAGTTCGCGGTGGTGGCCATCTCGGAGTCGCTCTACCACGAGCTCAACATGACCGGGGCCAAGGTGAAGGTCTCGGTGCTGTGCCCGGGGTGGGTCAACACCAGGATCCACGAGGCGTCACGCAACCGCCCGGCCGGGCTGGGCGGCGACCAGGCCCGCGAGGTCGACGAGAGCCGCATGCAGCTGATGGCCCAGGTGATCTCCTCCGGGCTTCCTCCCGAGCAGGTGGCCGAGAAGGTGTTCGAGGCCATCAACGAGGAGCGGCTCTACGTGATCACCCACCCGGACATGCTGGCTGGCGTGGAGGCGCGGATGCGCTCGATCCTGGACCAGACCAATCCGGTGCTCACCGGCTTCTTCGCCTGAGGTACGTCCATGCAGATGCGCAAGCTGGGATCGCTCGAGGTCAGCCTGATCGGCCTCGGCTGCAACAACTTCGGGAGGCGCTGCGACGAGGGCCAGACCCGAGCCGTCGTCGAGGCGGCCCTGGAGGCGGGCATCAACTTCTTCGACACGTCCGACTCGTACGGCGGCACCCTCTCTGAGCAGTACCTGGGCAAGGCCCTCGGGGCTCGGCGCGACGAGGTCGTCATCGCCACCAAGTTCTCCTCGCCCATCGACGACGACCCGACCCACAGGGGTGCCAGCCCGGCCTGGATCGTCCAGGCCGTCGAAGGCAGCCTGCGCCGGCTCGGCACCGACCGCATAGACCTCTACCAGCAGCACTTCCCCGATGCCGAGGTGCCCATCGAGGCGACCCTGGAGGCCCTGGACCGGCTGGTGCGAGAGGGCAAGGTGCGTGAGATCGGCTGCTCGAACTTCTCCGGCCAGCAGATCGACCAGGCGGCGTCGGTCGCCGCCGAAAAGGGCTGGACCCCGTTCGTAAGCGCCCAGAACCAGCTGAACGTGCTTCACCGCCAGCCTCTGGACGACGTCGTCCCCGCCTGCGCCCGCCACGGGCTGGGTTTCCTTCCCTACTTCCCCCTCGCCAGCGGCCTGCTCACCGGCAAGTACAGCCGGGGGAAACCTCCGCCCGAGGGAACCCGGCTGGCCGGCATGCCCGAGGAGCGGGCGTCACGGCTGTTGTCCGAGCGCAACTTCGCCCGGGTCGAGGCCCTGACCAAGTTCGCCGAGTCGCGGGGTCACACCATCCTCGAGCTGGCCATCGCCTGGCTGGCGGCCCAGCCGACGATGGCCTCGGTCATCGCCGGCGCCACCCGGCCCGAGCAGGTCAAGGCCAACGCCAAGGCGGTCGACTGGGCGCTGACCGCCGAGGACCTGGCCGAGATCGACAGGCTGCTGGAGTGAGCCAGGCGCCGACCGGGTAAGTCGGCGGCGCCGGCGGCCGGGTTGGCGGGCCCGGCGGCCGGTCCAGCCCGTCGGGCCAGCAGGCTCAGTTGGCGGCCAGGCCGTTCAGCACAGGCATGCCCGAGGGCGCCGGCTCGTAGTAGGGCCCTGTGTCGGCCAGCATGTCGAAGGTGCCCGAGGTGGTCCCGTCCCAGGCGAAAGCGTCCCATCCCCAGCCGTGGCTCTCGGCGTAGGCGATGACGTTGGCGTTGTAGGTACCGTCGCTCTTGCTTGGCCAGCCGAACTCGGTGACCATCACCGGGGCCGTCCGGCTGACGGTCAGCCAGTTGGACAGGCCGGGGCTGGGGTCGTAGGGGTTCGGGGTGGTGCAGGATGGCGGCGCCGCCGTGGGGCATGTGTAGTAGTGGGCGCCGTTGACGATGTTGGTTCCGCTCACCGGGGTGACGGCGGGACGGGTCGCCCAGTTGTTGCCGTTGACGAAGACCAGACTGCTGGGGGCGTAGCTGCGGACCTTGTTGTAGAGGCTCCGCATGCCGACGGCCTGGAACGTCACGCCGTTGTAAGAGACGGATCCCCCGTTGAGCCACACCGAGTCGGAGATGTCGTGAGGCTCGTTGTACAGGTCGAAGGCCACCAGGGGATTTTTCGCGTACCGGCTGGCCACCGCCCCCCAGAACGACGGGGCGAACTTGGCGTCGGCCATGGGCTGGAGGCCTTGGGAGCCGCACTGGGACATGACACTCTCGTGCAGGTCGAGGAGGGCAACCATGTGCCGTGACGTGATCGAGTTGACCTCGGAGTCAACCTTGGACGGGTAGCTGGTGTCGTTCGAGGGGTGCGAGCGCGAGCAAGTGTTCACCCACAGCGACTCGCTCAGGGGCACCCGGACGAAGTTGGCGCCCCAGGAGTGGATGGCTCCGATCTCGGTGTCACTGGGGAAGTTGGCGGGGATGTTCTCGGTCCCGTCGCGGTGGATTCCCCGGAATACGATCGGCCCGCTCGAGCTGTAGATCTGATTTCCCTGGGTGTGCAGGGGGCCGGCCACCGCCGCGGCGCCCCCGCCGCCGACAGCGAGCGACGCGGTGTCGACATAGTGCGTCTCGCCCGCGGCCAGCTGCCAGAAGTCCACGGCCAGGGCGACCGAGGTCGTCCCCTGCGGCGCCAGGCCCGTGACAGTGGGCAGTCGGCTCCATGAACTGGTGGTGTCACTGAGTCCCTGTCCGTAGGCGGCGCTAATGGCGCCGCCCGCAGAGTTGTAGAACACCAGGACGGCGGCAACCGAACGGGAGGCGGAGGCGGCCTCGACCCACGCGCTGGCGGAGTAGGTGTCGCCGGCCGCCGCGGGAGTGGCGGTGCCGGAACCCGGTGCGCCGGACGCCACATAGCCGTCGGCTCCCTGGCTGACCGAGGAGGTCACCGCCAGCGCCCCTGCACCCGCCTGGGTGCTGGCGGTCTCGTTGCTGAGCCCGATTCCAGAGGTCAGAGCGGTCCAGGAGCCAACCGTGCCCCCGTCGAACGAAGCAGTGTCGCCGGCGAACAGATTGCCGTTCACTTGGGTGGCCAGGGCGGGCGCCGGCCCGCCCAGCGACGCCACGGCGAGGGCCGCGGAGATGACGCTTCCGAGCCCGGCGGCGGCGCCGAAGGCCAGGCGGCGGCGGCTCATGGCGGGCCGAGGCGAGGCGTGATGCGGAACAGGCTGAGTCACTTACGTCCCCTTTGTGACGGCTTCAACCGTCACAATCGACCGCTAAGGGACGTTCGTGAGGCCCAATTGCTGGCAGCCCACTGCCCAGGGCGGGCGCCCACCGGCCGCGAGGCGCTCGAGCTCCTGACGGTCCTTGTAGGTGTCCATCGAACGCCAGAACCCAGTGTGGCGGTGGGCGACCAGCCGACCGGTTGCCGCCAGGGCCGGTAGCACCTCCGCCTCGAGATCCTCCCCCTGCCAGTGGCCGAAAGCATCACGCTCGACGACAAAGAACCCGGCGTTGATCCAGTGGTCGCTGAGCACCGGCTTCTCACGGAAGTCGGTGACCCGACCGTCGCTGTCGAACACGATGGTCCCGTACTGGGAGGGCAGCGGCACCGTGGTCATGGTGAGGAGGGCCCCCGCCGCCACGTGGGTGTTCAGGGCAGCGGCCAGGTCGACGTCCCCGAGGCCGTCGGCGTAGGTGGCGAAGAAGCGAGGCCCGTCGACCACCCCGGCGCAGCGACGCAGCCGCTCCCCGGTGGCGGTGTCGAGGCCCGTGTCCACCACCTCGACGCTGAAACCGTGCGGGGGGGACGAGTATCGCTCGGCCAGGAGGTCGCCGCGGTAGCCGGCGGCCAACACGAAACGCCGGTGCCCCTGGGCGGCGTAGATACCCATGACGTGTTCCACCACGGGTGCGCCGGCCACGGTCAGGAGCGGCTTGGGCAGATCCACGGTGTCGGGATAGGCGCGGGTGCCCCGGCCGCCGCACAGGATCACCACGTCGAGCCGGTCGGTCACGATGGGAGGATTCTGCACCCGACCACCGAACCCTGCCGCGACCCCGCTGCTCGGAGCGCGCCGTGAGCCCCACCGTCACCGTTCTGGTACCCACCCACCGCCGGCCAGCGTCGCTCGCCCGAGCTCTCGCCGGCCTCGCCGGCCAGCAGGACCCGGGATTCGACTGGCGGGTGCTGGTGGTGGTCAACGACGCCGCGGCCGGCCCGACCTTCGCCATCGTGGACCGGGCTGGACTGGGCGTTCCCTGCCGGGTCGTCATCGAGCCGAGGTTGGGGGCGGGTCATGCCCGCAACCGGGGCATCGCCGAGGCCGACGGTCGGGTCGTGGCCATGATCGACGACGACGTCGTCCCCGAGCCGGCGTGGCTGGGGTCCCTGGTCGCGCCCATCCTCGGCGGGCGGGCCGACGGCGTCGGCGGGGCCGTCCGTCTCGACCCTTCCGTGCCCCGGCCCCGGTGGTTCGACGAGGACGGCATCGGCGGGTATTTGACGTCCTTCCGCCCAGCCGACCAGGAGCGGCCGGTGGCCGAGAGCGAGTACGTGGTCACCGCCAACGCCGCCTTCGACGTGGCGCTCCTGCGGCGCTGCGGGGGCTTCGATCCGGCCATGGGGCCGAGGGGCCGGAGCCCGATGGTCGGTGACGACGTGGTCCTAACCCGGCGCGTGGCGGCCGCGGGAGGGCGCCTGATCTACGCCCCGGCGGCGGTGGTGGTCCACGAGCTCCCCTCCCACCGGCTGCGCCCTGGCTACCTTCTCCGCCGGGCCTGGGCCCAGGGTCGCTCCGACTGGCGGGCCAACCGTCCCGATCTGGCCCGACGGCGCCTGAACGGCTCCAGGGTGGCCGTCTCCTGGCTCGGGCACGAGCTCGTCACCCGCCTCCAAGAGGGCCCCCAACGGCCCGAGGTCACCTTCCACGGTCTCTGCGACCTCGCCCGGACGGCCGGAGCCCTCCGGGAGGCAGCCAGCTGGGGGCGAGGACCGACCTGAGGGGCAGGACCCCCCTCGAATCCCGTCGAATCCCCACCAACGGGACAGCTGATCGACGGCCGGTGCCCTACCGGCCGGGGAAGGAACCACCTTGTTGCGACGGCGGCCGACCTACACCAGCCCGCCGTCGGGCCGCACCGGCACGGCCGAGCTCGACCTGCGCGAGGAACACGAGGCCTCCGCCGGGCGCCGCCCCGAGCCGCCTGTCGCCCCCGCCACCTACGGGCCGTCGCCGGTGCAGGCCCTTCTCCGCCGCCTGCCAGGCCGTTTCATCGCCCTCGCTCTGGCGCTGGCGATCATCGCCGGTGGCGTAGGGGCTCTGCTCGTCGAGCTCGGCACCCGGGTGTATCAGACTCAAGCCTCGCTCATGGTCGACCAGCCGCTGCTGCTGGCGGCCGACACCGGACCCGCCACCATCGACAAGCTGGGCGCGGTCCGCCTCAAGTACGCCGACCTCGTCGAGACCCAGCCGATCGCGTCCGCCGTCGCCCACCAGGTGGGCATGAGCCCGGCTGCGGTGGCCAGCTCGCTGTTCGCCAACGCCCCGCAGGGGTCGCTCCTGCTGAACGTGGGCGCCCGGTCCACCAGCCCGGCCATCGCCGTCCGCCTCACCCGGGCCGCCAGTTCCGCGCTGATCGCCTACGCCAACGCCGAGCAGGACACCTACAAGGTGCCGACCTATGAGCGGATCGTGCTCAGCCAGATGGTGCCGGCGCCGGCGGCGACCCGGGTCTCGCCTGAGAACCGCAGGGCCGCCGAGGTGGGCGTCGCCGCCGCGGTGATCGCGTTCCTCGTGGTGGCCTTCGCCGCCTTCGTCACCCGGCCCGTTCCCATCCAGGCCTGACCGTGCCGGCCCAGGCGGTGTTCGCACTTGCCGCCGTCCTTGCCGTGGCCGTCTGCCTCGCGCCACTGCGCCAATCCTTCGCCCTGCTCCTGGTCACGACGCTTCTGGTTCCCACCAGCCTGGTGCTTCCGAACGGGTTCAGCGCCTACCTGACCGTGGACGCCGTGGTGTGGGTGGCGGCCGGCGCCGGCCTAGCTCTGCGGGTCCGACGGGGCGAGGTGGCCCGCGGGTCACTGCGCCCGACGCCCCTTCATCTGGCTCTTCTCGCCTTCGTCCTGGTCGCCCTGTACGTGGGGATCGCCCTGGCCTCGGCCGGCACGGACCCGGTAGCGCAGGCCCAGGAGTGGGCCCGCATCGTCGAGCAGCTCCTCTTCTTCGTCATCGCCCTCGCCTATGCCAGGGCGATTGCCCGGCCCAGCACGGTGCTGGCAATAGTGGCCGGCTCGGTCGTGGCCTACGCCGCCCTCGGCATCGGCGAGCGCCTCTCCGGTTTCAGCTGGGGACATTTCCTCTTCAGCCATGTGCACTCGGCTCCGGGGACCAGCGCCGCCCTGGCGCTGGAGCAGAGGGGCGGACAAGCCCGGGTGCGCTCGGGAGCGGAGTTCGCCCTCGAGTTCGCCTGGGTCTGCGCCATGCTCCTGCCGGCCGTCCTGGTCCGCATGGCCAGGGCGACCGGGGCGCGTCGGCTCGCCTGGACCGGCGGTGTCGTCGTGGTGCTCGTGGCGGTGATGCTGTCGGTCACCCGGTCGGCGTTCCTCGGGGTCGCCGTCGGCGCGGTGGTGGCATGGGTCGGGCTGCGCTTCGATCGGCGCATCGGGGCCGCCCTCCTGGTGGCGGCGGCCGCCAGCCTGGCGGTGGTGACCATGCACCCCTCAGTGCTCGGTCCCTACCGCTCGTCGAGCGCCACCGGGTCCAGCAACGTGCGCGTCGCCCGCCTGCCCGCCTTCATGCAAGAGGCCGCCCAGCGTCCGTTCATCGGGCAGGGACTGGCCAGCGCCCAGCTGGGGCCGCTGGGCCCGACCGACTCGAGCTACCTCGACGTGTACGTGGAGCTCGGCGCGGTCGGCCTCACGGTCTTCTCCGTGCTGCTGGCGGCCAGCCTGCTGTCGGCCGGGCGCGGGCTGAGGGGCCCCCCGGGCGGCGATGCCGACGTGAGCGCAGCATCAGTGGCCGGCATGTGCGTGGCGCTGGTCGGCGCCGCCGCCCTCGATCTCTTCTCCCTGCTGGGGTCGGCCCAGCCCTTCTGGCTGCTGGCCGGCCTCGCCTTGGCCGCCGGTGAGCGGGTCCGTGGCCCCATGGGGCTCCCGCACCTGGCGCCCTGGCGGGTGGCACTCCCGTTGGCGGCGGTGGGGGCGGGAGCGGCGGTGGCGGTGCTGTGGCCGGCCCGGGGGGTCGAGGTCGTCCGCTTCACAGCCTTTCCGGCCTCGTTCGAAGCGGCCGCCCAGCAGCCGACCACCTACGAGGAGCGCCGGGTGCTCCAGACCGCCTGTGACATCGGGTCAGCCGCTCAGATCCGCTCGCCCGTGGCGGCATCGGTCGGTTGCCGCTTGGTCGACGCCGGGGACTCCGGCGTCGGTGAGCTGCGGGTGACGGCGGCCGACCCGGCCGCCGCCGCCAGGGCGACGACATTCACCGAGATCGCCATGGGCGAGCTCGGAACGATCCGGCTGTTCCCCCTGGGCCCTGCGACCAGCTACCGCCCCACCGCCGTCAAGGTGGCCCCGGTGGTAGCGGGATTGCTGGGCCTGGGGATCGCCGGATTGGTGCCCGGCCGCCGGCGCCGCCAGGTGACAGCCAGTTCGGGAGTCGCCAGCCCTCTCTCCCGCGTCAAAGCGGCGAGGGCATGAGGGCTCAGAGCCCGAAGGCCGAGCGGTAGGCGCTGACCCGGGCCCGGGCCGCGGCTCGGGGGCTGTGGGCGGCTAGCACCGCGGCCCGGCCGGCCACCCCCATTTGGAGCCCGGCCTCCGGGTCGGACAGCAGGCTGATGAGAGCTTGCGCGAATTCGGCAACGTCGGTGCAGACCGAGGCCCCACGGGCTGCGTCGGGCACCAGACCTTCCAGCCCCGCTGGGGTCGTGACCACCGGGATCCCGTGGGCGAGGGCTTCGAGCACCTTGATCTTCGGCCCACTCGTGGGGGGGCACGGGAAGGCCACCACCGCCAGCTCGGACAGCAGGTCGGCCGACCGCCGGAGACGCCCCCGCACCTCAACCCCTGGTACCTCGCCGACCTCGTCGACCCGCAACCCGGGCCCGGCGAGGACCAGTCGGGCTCGGGGCAGCCGACGCCGTACGGCCGGCCACGCCGCCAACAGCCTTCGCAGCGCCCACCGGTTCGCCGGCCAGTGCCAGCCGGCGAGGAGACCGGCGGTCGGCTCGGCGACCGGCTCCAGGGGCTCAGCCGGCACCGGGTAGGCGACCGGTACCTCCACCGTAGGGCGTGGTAGAGCGGCCGCCACCCGCACCGAGTAGGCCGTGCAGAGGGCGGCGGCTCGGGCCGCCCGCCGCTCGGCCCTGACGTCCTGCAGCCGGGCCGGCGACACGCTACGGAGGGCGAGGCCGTCGAGCACGGCCGAGTAGTGCACGGTCAGCACCGCCCGCTCGGCGGCCGCCACCGCCGCGAAGGAGACGACGTCGTCGGCGACCACCACATCGGCGGCCGGCGGCGGACGCCACCCGGCTCGGACGACGTCGGACCGGGGCCGCAGGATCGCCCGGGCCCGAGTTCGCATGACCGGCTCCGGTGGCAGCGGCTCCCACCGGCACCACGGCGGGGGCGCCAGATCGGGCGGCGAGTCCTTCCATGACCACGCCTCCAGTTCGTGCCCCTCGTCCACCAGTCCTTGGCCGATGGCGAACAGCGCCCGGTCGGGGGCGCTGCCGTGCTCGGCCGGGTAATGCTCGGAAACCAAACAGATGCGCAAGCCGTCATCCCAGTCGGCGCACGAGCCGGAGGAGGGTGCGGGCGCTACGCGCCGGATCTCCCCGCAGCCGGCCCACCCGGGCGCTGGCCGACTCGGCCGCGATCGCCGCCGCCACCGCCGGCGGCACCCGGCGGGTCAGCGACAACCCCAGCCGGGCCCGGGCCGACAGCCCCTCGGTCGCCATGATCTCCAGCCGGGCCTCGTGGTAGGAGCGGCATCGGGGCGTCATGTCCGCCCCGTGCTTGGCGAGGAAGCGGGCCCGACCAGCTACCCGGCGAGAGACGTCGCGGCTGACCCTCGGCAGCGGGCGCTGGTGGTACCGGTAAAGCACGGCGGGGACCGTCTCCATGGGCCGACGGCGAGCGCAGCGCAGATACAGGTCCCAGTCCTCGCAGGTCACCAGGTCCTCGTCGAAGCGGAGCTCGTCGCCCAGCGCATCTCGCCAGAACACGGCGAACGGGGACGCCGGGAAGTTGCACCACAGGAGCTCAGCACCCCCGTAAACCAGAGGGCCTCGGTAGTGGAGCGGCGACGCTCCCTCCACCACCACCTCGTGCCAACCGCTGACCCCCCCGAGACCAGGACGGGAGGCGAGGTAGCGGGCGGCGGCGGCGGCGGCGTACGGCATCCACTCGTCGTCATCGTCGAGGAAGCCCACCAGGTCTCCCGCCGCCGCGTCCAGGCCCCGGTTGCGGGCGACCGACGGGCCCGCCGGCGAGTCGAGCTGTACCACCCGGACCCGGTCGTCAGCCCGGGCCAGACGCCGGAGCACCTCCGGCGTCTCGTCGACCGACCCGGCGTCGACCACGACGACCTCGAGGGCCACGTCGGGCTGGCGCAGGACGCTGCCGAGGGCCGCTTCCACCAGGTGAGCCCGGTCGCGGGTGGGCACCACCACGCTTAGGAGCACCTCCGAAGTGTAGGAAGGGCGGGTGGAGCCGAGGCTCGCCATCGTGGTGCCCAGCCGTGACCGTCCCGAGCTGCTGGCCGACTGCCTGGCGGCAGTGGCCGCTTCCCGACGGCCAGGGGACGAGCTGATCGTCGCCGACTCGGCCTCGACGACGCAGGGAACGGCCCGGGCGGCGGACCGAGCCGGGGCCCGGGTGGTGCGCTGCGACCGGCCCGGCGCCTCCGCCGCCCGCAACGCCGCGGCGGCGTCCACCGATGCCGAGGTACTGCTGTTCACGGACGACGACTGCCTGCCCGCGGGTGGCTGGGCGTCGGCCATGGCCGAGCCGTTCGTCGACCCGACAGTCGGCTGGGCCACCGGGCGGGTCGCTGCCGACCGCGAGACTCGGTTGCCGTTGTCGGTGACCGACGGGCTGGCCGGTAGGCGGTTCCGCCGGGGAGACGACCCCTTCGATGCCGGCCACGGAGCCAACATGGCCTTCCGGCGGAGCGCGCTCCTGTCCGCCGGCGGATTCGACGAGGCGCTCGGGGCCGGGGTGGCCCTCGGTGGAGCAGAGGACGCCGACGCTTTGTGGCGGGTCCTCCAACTCGGCTGGGAGGGGGTCCAGGTGCCCGGGGCGGTGGTCGTCCACCGCCAGTGGCGCCCGGAGTCCACCGCTATGCGGTCCCAGTGGCGGTACGGCCTCGGCGCGGGGGCCTTCGCCGTCAAGGCCCACCGGCTCGGGATGGACCCGGACTGGTTGCTGCTTCGTCGCGCGGCCTGGGAGCGCTCGGCCGCCCTGCTCCCCCGCCATCTGCGGGCCGGCTACCAGACCGGCGCCGCCGCCGACGCCCTTCGGTTCGCCGGCGCTCTCATCGGGTCCGTCACCGGGCGGTTCAAACGGCTCGGCGCAGGAAACTTCAGCCCGGTGACCGGGGCCATGCCCTGATGACCGCGGCCAGCCCCTCGCCGGCCTCCGCCCACGAGGAACGGGCGGCCCTTTCGGCGCCCGCCTCCACCAGGTCGCTACGCAAGGCGGCATCACTCGTCACGGCGCCTACGGCAGTTTCCCACGCCACCGGGTCGTCAGGCGGACACAACACGGCGGCGCCGGCTGACGTCTCCCTGACGGCGGGGATGTCGGACGCCACCACCGGTGTGCCACAGGCCATGGCCTCCAGTGGCGGCAGGCCGAAGCCTTCGTAGCGCGAGGGGTACAGCAACGCCAGCGCGGCGCCGTAGAGGGCCACGAGGTCGGAGTCCGGAACCCGATCGAGGTACACGACGCCCGGCGCACCACCCCTGACTTGGCTCCGACCGGAGAAGGCGGCGACCGACGCTCCGGCCACCACCAGCATCAAGCCGGCGGAGGCGGCCGCTCGGGCGGCGATCTCTAGGCCCTTGCGGGGGTCACGCGAGCCCACGAAGAGCACGAAGCGCTCGGGCAGCTCATAGACGGTCCTGACCCGAACCTTGAGCGTCTCGGTCGGGGGCACGAACATGGAGTCGATGCCGGGCGGCACTACGTTGACCCGATGCGGGGGGACGGCGAGGAGACGGTGCAGCTCGTCGGCGGTGAACCTCGACGGCACGACCACCGAGGCGGCGCGCCGGGCGGCGGCGGCAGTCACTCTCCCGTAGGAGTGGCGGAACGAGGGGCGGAACCACTCGGGATGGGCCAGGAAGGCGGCGTCGTAGGTGCACACGATGTCGCAGGCAGTCAGGGGCGCCGTGTTGGCCAGGCTGATCACCGGGCGGCCCGCCGCCAGCGCCGGAACGGCCAGCTGCTCCCACAGCAGACGGCCCGGCCGGCCCGGCGGTATGGGGGCTTGACGGACGGGGCCGCTCCAAGCGGGCGGGCCATGCCCAGAGGGGCACACCAGCAACGGCCCGAACATGTCCCCCACGACAGCGAGGAACCCGGCCGCGGCGCGCTGGACACCGCTGGCCGGCTCGGACAGGAACCGTCCGTTGACCGCCCAGGATCGGCCGAGGTCGACGCTGGTGGACGGCCGGTGGGAGGCGACCTCGGAGCTCTCACGGTCGTCGTGCCCACCCGCGATCGCCCGGCCCTCCTCGAAGGCTGCCTCGCCGCCCTGCGCGGCGCCCTGCGCGGCGCGGACCGGGTCATCGTGGTGGACTCCGCCTCGCGCTCGGACGCGACCGGCAGAGTGGCGACCGCCGCCGGGTTCGAGGTCATCCGATGCGACGGGCCGGGTGCGTCTCGAGCCCGCAACCTCGGAGCGGTGGCGGCGTCGACGGAGATCGTTGCCTTCGTGGATGACGACGTCCGGGTGACCCCCGGTTGGGCCGAGGCCATCGCCGCCGCCTTCGGCCCCGAGATCTCCTTCGTCACCTGCCGCACCGTCCCGCCGCCCCACCAGGCGGCTGCCGAGCGACCGGTCGCCCTCAAAGACGAACCCACGCCGGCGCGCCTCGACGCGGCGACGACGGGAGCTCTGGGCCACGGCGCCAGTCTGGCCGTCCGGAGATCGGCGCTGCTTTCGCTGGGCGGATTCGACGAGAGGCTCGGGCCCGGCCGTTGGCTGTCCGCCGGAGAGGACCAGGACCTGCTGGACCGCATGGTGACCAGCGGACTGGTCGGACGTTACGAGCCGGACGCCCTCGCCTGGCACGAGCAGTGGCGTGATCGCCCGACGCTGCTCCGGCTCGACTGGAACTACGGGAAGGGCACCGGCGGCCGACTGGCCAAGCTGCGTCGGAGCGACCGGCGCCGGGCGGTGACCGTTGCTGTCGACGCCCTCTGGCGCAACGGGCTGGCCGATGCGGCCGCCTGCGCCCGGCGGGGCTACCGCTTCGGCACGCTGTCGGCACTGGCCCGCACGGCGGGGACACTCGCCGGCTTCCCAGCCGGCTTGGTGCTACTCAGACCACCGGCGCGAGGTGGGGCGTGACCGTCGTCAACGGGCGATTCCTGCGGGCCGCTCCCACCGGTCTGCACCGGACGGCCCGATCACTGCTCGATGCCGCCCGGAAGACGGGCGCAAACCTCGAGGTATTCGCCCCGCCGGGCGTGAACGACCCGCGGGTCGACCGGACGCTGCCGGCGCCGGCAGGGCGGTTCGGCGACCACGTGTGGGAGCAGGTCGTCCTGCCGGCCGCCGCGCGGGGCCGACCGGTTCTGTCTCTCGCCAACACGGGGCCACTGGCGACCCGACGCGCCGCGGTGATGGTCCACGACCTGGCACCTCTCGTCGGCCCCGGATGGTTCGCTCCGGCGATGCGGGCCTACGGCGCCCTGGTGGCCGCGGCCGCCCGGAGGGCGAGGCTGGTTATCACCCCATCTCACGCGGTCCGGGACGAGATCGTGGCCCACGGGGCGACCGGTCGGGTGGTGACGGTGCGTCCGGCCGTCGACGCCTACCTCCGGGCCGCATCGGCACCAGAGGTCGAAGCGGTACGCACCCGCTGGGGGCTGGCTGGTCCGTTCGCCCTTTTCGTCGGCTGGGCCGATCCCCGCAAGGACCTGGCCACGGCCCTGAGCGCCCACCTCCGGGCGGTGCGCCGGGTCCCCCACCAGCTCGTCCTGGTCGGGCTGCCCCACCCGACCTTCGCGCCGGTGCACGTTCCGCCGGTCCCCTCGGTCGTGAACGCCGGCTACGTATCCGACGACGACCTGCGAGCCCTCCTCACCGCCGCCGCCGTACTTATGTACCCCTCTCGCTACGAGGGGTTCGGGCTGCCACCGCTCGAGGCGTGGGCGTGTGGGACACCGGCGCTGGTGTCGGACATCCCGGTGCTCCGCGAAAGCACCTGCGGACGGGCCTGCTATCTGCCCGTCGGCCGAGCGGACGCCTGGGCGGCAGCCCTGCAGCAGGCGCTGGTCGACGGGTTGGCCGTGCCCTCCCTGCCTGCCTGGAGTTGGGACGACGCTGCTGGGGTCCTAGTTGGCGCGCTCGAGGACGTCGACCTGCTGGCCAGCTGAGTCGCCCAGCAGGATCTCGGGGCGCCGAACGGGCGGAGGGGGCCTCCCTCCCTTCGCCACCGCCTCCATAACTTCGTCGACGCGGTCGACGAAGCGGTCCCATCTGAAATCGAGAGCTCGCCGGCGGGCCGCGTTTCGCATCGGCGCCATGTCGTCCCCAGCCTCCGCCACCTCGGCCATTCGCACGGCGAAAGCCCCGGGCCGGCCGGGTACCAGCCACCCGGTCCGACCGTGCACGACGGTCTCACGGGGGCCGCCCGCGTCGACCGCGATGACGGGCGTCCCCGACGCCATTGCTTCGAGGGGGACGATGCCGAAGTCCTCGTTCGGCGCCGTCACCAGGCAGGCCAGGGCCCGCCGGTAGAGATCGGCCATGCGGGCGTCGTCGGGATCGACCTCGAAGGCGACCGGAAGGCCCTGCGCCCGCCGCCGCAGCTCGGCCAGGTACGGCCGGCTCTTTTCGTCCATCGCCCCGGCGATGACCAACCCGGCTCGGACGCCCTGTTGTCGGGCGGCGTCGACGGCGTCTATGGCCAGGGCCAGGTTCTTCTGCCACATGATGCGCCCGGCGGCGAGGAAGAAGGGCTGGCGGGTCTCCCTGCCGGGGTGGAACATGTCGCAGTCGACTCCGGGGTGGAGGACCTCCACCTCGTCCGCTTCGGCCAAACCTCCCGCGGCGATCCTCCCCCTGGTCTCGGAGCTGTTGGCTAGCACGTGCCGGTATCGCCGCCACAGCCGTCGGTCGGCACGCCGGAAGGCCGGGGCCACAGCCCGGGCCGCGATGGCCTTGGCCGGATGGCTGCGAGACAGCCGTGACCTCGTCGCCGGATCGTGAAGGATCTTCAGCGGAGTGTGGCAGAAACAGGCCGCCGGCACCGTGGCCCGCGACAGCACCAGGTCGCCGAGCCCCTCGGAGGACACCAGCAGGGCGTCACACTCGTCAAGCGGAAGCCGGGCCGACCCCATCGCCAAGGCGGCCCGGGCCAACGGCGCCGCCGACCGTCGGACCGACACCCGAGGTTCCAGCTCGACCACCGACATCCCGGACAGCTGCGGGAAGGTGGTGTCCGGTTGGAAGCGGTGGGTGTACACCGTCCATTCGTGCCGGCTGCGCCCGACCAGCTCGGTAATGACCCGCTCGGCGCCACCCTTCAGGTAGACCCACGGGTGGTAGAGAGCGAACCTCACCGCTACCAGGGCCCCCGCCGCGAGATCAGAGCCGGAACGGTGCGGGCCAGCAATCTCAGATCAAGCCAGAGCGACCAGTTCTCGAGGTAGGCGAGATCGAGCTTCACCATCTCGGACCACGTGAGGCCGTTGCCGCCGCTGATCTGCCAGTAGCCGGTGATGCCGGGGCGGACACTGTGGCGGCGGCTGTCGAGGGCGCCGAACTGCGTCGGTTCGAGTGCTAGCGGACGCGGGCCGACGAGGCTCATGTCCCCCTTCACCACGTTCCACAGCTGCGGCAGCTCGTCGACCGCGAAGCGGCGGAGGAGCCGGCCGACCCGGGTAACGCGCGGATCGTCCGACAGCTTGAAGAGGAGTCCGTCGGCGACGTTGGCGGCGGTGAGGTCGATGACACGGGCATCTGCGTCCCTCACCATCGAGCGGAACTTGAGCATCTCGAAGACCGTTCCGTGCCGACCCACTCGGCGCTGTCGGTACAGCACCGGGCGACCGCCGTCGGCCAGCACCGCCGCTGCCGCCACCGCCATCACCGGCGCCAGGAGGACGAGGAGCACGAGAGCTCCCACGACATCGAAGGCCCGCTTGGCCGGAAGGCTGGTGCGGGTCCGTCGCAGCCGGGCCAGCGGGATGAGCGGCAAACCGCCGACCTGAGCGACCAGCCCGGGGCTGAGGAAGAGATCCTCCAACGGCGGGACGACGGAGAGGCGCACGTCCATGCCGTCGAGGCTCTCGAGGCAGGCGCCGATGGCCCACTCGAAGGCATCCGCTGGCGCCACGATGGCGTGATCGGCGGCGAACCGGCGACAGGCAGCCGCCGGGTCCTCGCTGAGGCCCGCGCTGTCGACGAGCACGGAGGCAACGGGGGCCAACCCCGCCTCCGGATAGGAGGCCAGCTTGCTGCCAACCCGCTGGACGGTGGCGGGGGTGCCGATGAGGACCGTGCGGTGGAGTCCGCGGCCACGTCGGCGGCCCACCGACAACATCACCCACGTGGCCGACCGGGCCAACGTCAGCAACCCCACGGCGATGACCCCGGCCGGGACGGCGGCGATCACCGGGACCCCGACGTGACCGTCGGCAACCGCGCCACCGAGGGTCAGCAGGGTGGCGGGGACCGCCACCTTGGCCGGGTACCACAGCACGCCTTGGGTCTCGATCGTGTCGCGGTCTGCGTAGACGGCGGCCAGGTAGAAGCAGACCACGAGGGCGGCCCCGGCGATCGCCGAGCGAACGAGGTCCAGACCGGCCAGGCCGGCGGCAACGCCGCCCAGTGTGGCGTCGACCAGGGCGGCGACCGGCGAGGGGCGAGAGCCGTGCACGGACTCGAGAGCCCGCATCCACCTGTTGAACGGTCGGGGCAGGCCGGTGATCGGAAGCCCCGGTGTCACCCGTCCGGGATCGAGGGGGCGGCGGAGACGGTCCTCCTCGGCCGGAGCCACCCGGTCCGAGCGAGCGGCGGTCATCTCCAAGGCGCCCATCAGCTCGACTCGCGTCCCCAACTGGTCGAATGGACGCCTGCCGACCTGGGAAGATCGGCGACGCCCGCGGCGCCCCCTCTATTCCCTCCCCGAAAGGGACGAAAACTGTTAAACGGTCCAAACCGAGCACGGCGAGTGCTGGAGAGGGTGCGGCCGCTGGCCCGCCCCGCCCTACCCGCCGCCCTTCTTGCCGCCGCCGTTCGACCCGGCGCCCGACGCTGGCAGCGGTTGGCAGCCGGCGCGTCCCTGGTCGGCGTGTGGGAGGAGGTGTACCGGCGCTACCGGCGGGATGGGCGGTCGCGCACCCGGTCCGAGTGGGAGCAACTGCGGAGCACGGACTGGGAGGCCTTTAGCCGTCATTACAACGAGCGGGTGCCGACCATCGAGGAGGAGTTCGAGCTCTGGGGGGAGTACCACCAGCACCGCCATGAGATGCGATACGACTTGGTCGCCGGGGCGGTCCGGCGCCACCTACCCAGGGGGGGCGCGGTCCTCGACGTCGGTTGCGGATCGGTGTTGGTCGCCGACCGCCTGACCGACGTGGCCGCCCGCTACGTGGGCATCGACTTCGGCGGCCACCACGTGGCTTACGCGTCCGAGAAGTTGGCCGCAAGGCATGCGTCGTTGTGGGGAGCGGTAGGTCGAGGCGACGCCGAGCGCCTGCCGTTTCGTGACGCGTCGTTCGACGTGGTGGTCATGAGCGAGGTGATCGAGCACCTCATGCGCCCGGAGCTGGCGGTGTGGGAGGTCTCGCGGGTGCTGCGCCCCGGGGGGGTATTCGTGATGACGACGAACAACGCCTCAGAGGTCCCTCTGAGATCTCCGTTGTCCCATCTGCTCGCGTGGCTCGAAAAGGCGCTCGGCGCGACCCACCCCGAGCTCATCTCCTACCGGCCCTGGGTGTGGCCCGAACCAGTCGATCCCGAGATCCTGCCGCCGGGCTCCCCGCCGATCTACGTGCCGCACTCTCACCACATCTACGCCGAGACACGCCGGCTGTTCGCGGCAGCCGGCCTGGACACGTTCCAGTGGTCCACCTTCGAGTTCCCGCCACCTCAGAGCGCCACTGCCCAATGGCTCGACCGGAGAGGGGAGCCCGGCAAGCGCCTCGCTGACGCCGTCGAAGCGGTGGCCCGAAGCACTCCGGGGGTGCGCCGCCTCGGTTGCCATCTGTTCATGCTCGCTCGACGGACCGGTGAGCCAGTGGCGCCCCGTCCGCCAGCCGGTGTCTGGCCGGGGCCGTTGTCCCCTTGAGCACCGGCAAGGGCGCGGCAGCGCCACCCCGGGTGTCGGTGATCGTGCCGGTGCGCAACCGGCGCGCTCTGCTGCGGCAACTCCTCGACGCCCTCGCGTTACAGACCGTCACTGACCACGAGGTGGTCGTCGTCGATGACGGATCGACCGACGGGAGCGGTGACGAGGCCCTGGCCGACGCCATGCGGGGCAGGCCGGTCCGCCTGCTGCGCACGGGCGGCGCAGGGGCGGTGGCCGCCCGCCGCCTCGGCGTCGGCGAAACCCGGGCGTCGGTCCTCGCCTTCACCGACAGCGATTGTGCCCCGGAGCCGGCCTGGCTGGCGGCCGGTCTGGCCGCCATCGAGTCGGGCGCCGACCTGGTCCAGGGATTGACCCGGTGGCAACGAAGCCCGGGGCCCTTTGAGCACTCGGTCTCGGTGGAGGGCGAGGACGGCCTGTACGCCACCTGCAACGTCTTTTACCGGCGTGAGGCGTTCGAGGCCGCGGGGGGCTTCGATCCGCAGGCCGGCGACCGCCTCGGCTACCGCGCCACCGCCCGCCTCCAAGGGTTGGGCTTCGGGGAAGACTCGCTTCTGGGTTGGAGGGTGAGGCGCAACGGGGGACGCTCAGTGTTCTGCCGCGACGCCGTCGTCATCCACCACGTCTTCCCCCCCGACCTGGGTGACGCCCTCGAGCGGGCGTGGGTGACGGGCGCCTTCCCCGCCCTCGTCGACGAGATACCGGAGCTGCGCCGCACGCTGCTCACCCACGGCGTCCTCCTCGGGGACGACCGGAGGGTGTGGCTGACCGGCGCCGCAGTCGGTCTGGTCGCCGGCCGACGGATCCTGGCCGCGCTCCTCGCCGCCGGGTGGGCCTACCGCCGCCTGGCGCGGCGAGATGGAAGAGGATGGCGGCGCCGCCTGCTGGCGTTGCCAGCCGACCTGCTGCTGGACTCAGTGACGACGACCGCCCTGCTGACCGGGTCGGCCCGGGCCCGCCGGCTCGTGATCTGACGGCCTGAGCTGCATCACCACCACCGGGGAGAAGCGCCGGAACGGCGGTCGCCGGGTCATGGCGTTGGCGATGACATGCCGCCAGCCCGTCCCGGGCCAGCCGACCGTGTCTCGCCGGAGAACGACGAATCCGGGTTTCACCGCCTCCTCGATCTCGCCCCAGGTCCACCGTCCCGCCTCGGCCCCCTCCTCCTGCTCCGAGCGGTGCCGGAGACGGAGGCGGTGCCGGGCCCGCCGCCACAGCGCCTGGGCGCTCAGCCGGTTGCCGGCCGTAGCCACCACGATCCCTTCTCGTTCGGTGGCCCGGGCGAGCTCGGCCAGCGTCCTTCGCGCCTCACCTGCCAGGCCCTCGAGCTCGCCCACCGCCCCGGCCAGGGAGAGGTCTCTGAACGGCAGGGAGTCAGCGTCAGCGGCGACGGCGGGCACCGCCATGCCGTGCCGGGTGGCGACCGACCGGACCCGTTGCAGCCGGTCGGGAGACCGGTCGACCGCCATCACCTTGCTGCCACCGGCGGAGATCCGCAGGGCGAGATCCGGGCGATCCCCCTCGCCGACGTAGGCGACCGGCGAGCCGACTCGGTCGAGCATCTCGACCACGACGGCGTCCAGGTCGGCCGAGGACGGCGCCAGGGCGCTGCCGGGCTGGCCGCTTGGTGCGGGCTCGGTCCTCGCGCCTGGCGGTGGAGGCCGGTGGGCAGGAATCCCGTTTGAGTACCGGGTGGCCGCGGCCAGATGCCATTCCTCCAGAACGTCGGCGAGCCGATCGACGGTCAGGTCAGCGGCGGTGGCGCGGCCCCCGGCAATGAGATGGCGGCGCAGGTCGGGGTCCGAGGCGAGGCGGGCGACGGCTGTCGCCAGGCCCCGCTCGTCGCCCGCCGCGAAAGTGAGGCAGTTCTGGCCGTCGCTGAGGAACTCGGCGGCCCCGCCCCGACGGGTGGCTACGACCGGGGTGTCACACGCCATGGCCTCTACCGGCACGAGACCGAACGGCTCGTCCCAGGCGCTGGGGAACAGGAACACATCCGAAGCGCGGTAACGGTCGGCCAGGGCCGAGCGGGCCACGAAGTCGTAGGCGACGCGGTCAGTCAGGCCCAGCCGGCCCGCGACCCGGTCGAGACGGGCGCGCATGGCGGTGTCGCCCCCACCGACGATGTCGAGAGTGGCCTCTCCGGGGAGAAGGTGGAGGGCCCGCACCGCCGTCTCGACTCCCTTCCGAGCATCGAGTCTGCCCACGTAGAGGAGCCTCCACCGCCACGGTCGGTCTGGGGGCCCTCCGGTCGCCGCCGGGAAGTCGCGGGTGTCCACGCCGCTGTAGACGACCGTGGCCACCGGGTAGCTCCACGGGGTGTGGGCTTCGGCGCGGCGGCGGGTCAGGTCGGTTACGAAGCAGAAGGCGCCCGCCGAGCCGAGATCCTCGGGAGGACCGGCCGGCAGACCGGTCAGCGCTTCGACGACCGCCGCGGCCCGGGGGCGCCCGGCGAACCGTTCCGACCACCGGTCGAGGCGTCGGCCGTAGTCCAGCCAGTCGTCACAGACGGCCAGCACCATCGGGACGTTCCTGCGCCGCAGGGTCGCCAGCAGGCCCAGGGACATGGCGCCCATGTTCCACACCGAGACCACGTCGGGCCGGGCCCGCTCCAGGGCGGCTTCGAGGGCCGCCTGGTTTGCCCGCTCGATCGCCAGCGTCCGGGCCAGGGACGGCGTCAGTAGTTGATGGTCGCGCCAGTAGAAGTCGAGGTCTCTCCAGATTCCCGCGGCGCGCTCCCCGACGGGATCCTCTACCCCCGGAACCCGCATGGTCGTGGTGAGAACTGAGACGTCGTGCCCGCGGGTGCGGAATCGATCCATCACATCGCGGCAGGAGAGCTCGTAGCCGCCGTACGAGTGCGGCGGGTACATGTTGCTGAGGGCGAGGATCCGGGCCACGTGGGCCGAGCAGCCTAATGGTCGCCAGGAGCCGGACGGTTCCGGCCCGCGGGTCGTCTGCTGTGCGATCCTGCCCTGGTGAGCGGCGCCTTCTTTGAGCTGTCCGGCGAGACGGGGAGGCTACGCCTGCTGCTGGCCGACACGTGGAAGTCGCGGTCGCTGCTGTGGATGCTCGCCCGCAAGGACTTCTTCGTCCGCTATCGCCGGGCCTCTCTCGGCGTCTTCTGGGCCGCCGGGCTCCCACTGCTCCAGCTGATCGTCCTGGCGGTGGTGTTCTCGCGGGTGGTCCGGATCCACTCGCAGGTCAACTACGTCACCCTGGTCTTCGCCGGCCTGGTCCCGTGGACGTTCTTCTCTACCGCCCTGGCCTCGGCCTCGACGGCCATCGTGGACGGCGCCGACCTCTCCACCAAGGTCTACTTCCCTCGGGCGGTGCTGCCCCTTGTCTCGGTCGGGTCGGCCGCCTACGGACTGGGGATCAACGTGGTGCTCCTCGTGGCGGTGGCGGCCTTCGAAGGGGTGCCCATCCGGGCTTCGTTCCTGCTCCTCGTCCCGGCCGCCGCGCTCGTCGGCCTGCTCACCGCCGCCTTCGCCCTGGTGTTGTCCGCCCTTCACGTCTACTTCCGCGACGTCCGCTACGTGGTGCAGGCAGCTATGGCCGTCTGGTTCTACGCCACCCCGGTCTTCTATCCGTTCCGGCTGGCCCAGAGCCATGGACTCGCCGGCCTCCTCAGCGTCAACCCGATGGCCGGAGTGGTGCAGGTCTTCCGCGCCGCCGTCACCGGAACCGACGGGGCTCTCGGCCTACCTCTGTGGTGGACGGGGGGTTGGATCGCCGCCCTCTTCCTCGCCGCTGCCCTGCTCTACCGCCGCTACGACCGCGTGTTCGTGGATCTCCTGTGAGCACCGAGGGCGCGGCCATGCGCCTCGTCGGGGTCGGCAAGCGCTACGTCAAGTACGAGGACGCTCCCATGCTCGTCACCCGGTTGGCCGGGCTGCGGACTCGCACCCGGCGCAGCTCTCTGTGGGCGATCCGCAACGTCGACTTCGAGCTGCAGCGGGGGGACGTGCTCGGCGTCATCGGGCGCAACGGCTCCGGGAAGTCGACGCTGCTGCGGATGCTGGCCGGCGTGACCGCTCCGACAGAGGGAACGGTGATGGTGCGGGGCCGCGTGGCCCCGCTGATCTCCGTCGGTGTGGGTTTTCATCCGGAGCTGACCGGCCGCGAGAACGTCTACGTCAACGGCACGATCCTCGGCCTGTCGCGCCAGGAGGTCGACCGGCGCTTCGACGAGGTCGTCGACTTCGCTGAGATTCCGGCCTTCATAGACACACCGGTGAAGTTCTATTCCTCGGGGATGTTCGTCCGGTTGGGCTTCGCCGTGGCCGTGCTGGCCGAGCCGGACGTGCTCCTGGTCGACGAGGTGTTAGCGGTGGGCGACATCGCCTTTCAGCTCAAGTGCTACGACCGCATGCAGCAGATCCGCGACCGGGGCACCACGATTGTGGTGGTGAGCCACAACCTCAACGCCGTGCGGCTGCTGTGCCCGCGGGTCATGGTGGTGCACGACGGCGCCGTCCGTTTCGACGGGGCCGCCGAGGAAGCCCTGGCCCTGTACCACGACCTGCTCGGACCCCAGCCCGACGAGGCGGCGACGATCGACGAGGAGCGGGCCGCCGAGGTCGAGGAGTTCCTGCTGCTGGGCGCCGACGGTTCGGACTCTTCGACCTTCTCGAGCGGGGAGGAGGTGCGGATCCGCCTTAGCGTGCGCTTCCTAGAGCCGGTGAACGGGGTCGTGTTCGGCATATCGCTTGTCTCCGAGGAGGGGGTGCCGGTGTACAGCGACTCCACCAATTGGGAGGGCACGGGCACCTTCTCCACTGGTCAGCGTGCGGTCTTCGAGGCTGGTTTTCGGCTGTCGGTGCCCACCGGGTCCTACACGGTCGGCGTCGGCCTGCGCCGGGCCGACCGGCCGGTGTCGCTGGCCCGGACGCCCCGGCCGCGGATGATCTACGTCGCCGGGCGCCACACCGTCAACGGCGCAGCCGACCTGGGGGCGCGCTTCCGAGTGGCGGATCACGCCGGCCCCGACGAAGCGGTCTGACTTAAGGCGGGCCGGCCCCCCCAGCCGGTCCAGATGGGACCGTGCTGGCGTGAGGACCCGCCCAGCGGACGAGGGCGGCCCGGCCAGCAGCCGCCACGGCGAGCAGCCCGGGCCCGGCGAGCAGGGCCAGGAACGGGTCGATGCCGAGGCGGAGGCGGCTCTCGCCCAGGAGCGGGACGGTGACCACGACGAGGAGGACCGGCACCAGCCACACCGCCGGTGGAGCCCGTCCGGCGCCGGTGGCGGCACCGATGACCGCCAGGGCGGCGACCACCCAGAAGCCGGTGAACGCCAGGTCGGCCCAACCCGGGGAGTAGCCGTTGGCCTGCCATGACGCCCGGGTCTGGGACGGGCCGGTCGTCTCGAAGAGCCGGCGCAGATTCCAGTAGACGACGCGGGCGACGTAGCCGGGGTGGGCCCGGGCGTAGTCCACCGCGGCGGTGCGCAGCGCTCGCTCCAGGTGGTACTCGTCCCCCCGGATGAGGGGGACGTACTCCGGCACGAAGTTGGTCGGCCGCCATGCCGCCGGGTGGAGGCGGTCGTGGGCCGCCGTGTCGTTATAGGTGCCGCTGGCGACCAGGCCCGCCTGGGTGGTGAGGGGCACGAAATGGCCCATCACCCGGGCGTCGCGTACGAGCCACGGGACGAGGACCAGCCCGGCGGCCACCACGACCAGGGCGGAGCCGGCGGCCCAGCGCCGCCACGAGAAGGGCAGGAGCGGGCGGGCCAGCAGGACGACCGGCGCCAGCAGCACGGCGCTGTCCGGACGGTCGAGGATGCCCATCCCGGTCATCACCCCCGCCGCCAGGAGCCAGGCCCAGCGCCGGGCGGACCTCCCCGATGCGAGGGCGGCGAGCACCGCCCCCAGCTCCAAGGGCAGCGCCACCGACTCGGACAGCATCTGGCCGCCGGCCAACCACAGCGGGGGGTATAGAGCGGCGATGGCCAGGGCGGCGAGGGCGGCGGCCCGGCCCCAGAAGCGGTGGGCCAGCGCCCCGACTAGGGCCACGGTGCCAGTTCCAATCACCGCCTGGACGATCCGGGCCGCACCCCGGTGGACTCCGACCAGCCAGTAGAACCACCCCAGCAGGTAGGGGTAAAGGGGGGGCCGAAAGGCGCTGGGACCGCCGGCGGGGGCGACGGCGCTGCGCCCGTAGCCGTGACCGTGGGCTATCGACACGGCGAGCCGCTGGTAGTCGGCCGGGTCATTGACCAGCGGCAGGTGGGGGGTGGCGAGAACCAGGCCGACCCGCAAGGCGAGGGCGATGGCGAGTGCGCCGGCGACGGCCCACCACCAGATCGTCTTGCCCCCTCGGAGGAGCCGGGCGGCCTCGGATGATCCCGCGCCTGAGTGTCCCGTGCTCACCATGCCCCCCTGATCATCGGCTTCTGCGGGGCCGCCCCGCCGCCACTCGCCGGTACAGCCGTTCGTGGGCGGGCCCGGCGGACTCCTGCCACCCCCACTGCCGGGCGTGGGAGGCGCAGGCGGCCGGCGTGCCCGGCTGGGCGGCCAGGTCGATCGCCGCCGCCAGGGCGGCGGCGAGAGCATCAGGGTTGTCGGGCGGCACCGCCCGCCCAACCGCCGGGTCCGTCACGATCTCGGGCATGCCCGCGTCGTCGGTGCACACCACCGGCGTGCCTGACGCCAGCGACTCGAGGAGAACCAGGCCGAAAGCCTCCTCGACAGAGGGGAGAGCGGTGACAGACGCCCGCCGGTACCAAGCGGCAAGGTCCCGCGCCTCCCCCGGCCGCTCGAGCGAGGACTCCACCGCCCGCCGATCGCCACCGGCGAGATGTTCGAGTGCCCAGTTCGGATCCCCGGGACCGACCAGAGCCAGGCGGGCGTCGGGTCGTCGCCGGAGCAGCGAGGCGAAGGCCTTCATGAGGACGTCGAGACGCTTGCGTCGGTCCGACGCCAGGGAGGGGAACACGACGAACGGTGGCCCGGCCCGGGCCCCGAGCGAGGCGGGGAACCGCTCCAGGCGAACGCCCGGCGACAACACCTCGGCCGTGGTGCCCAGGACCTCGCTCACTGCGGTGGCGGAGGCGGCGCTGAGCCCGACGGTGACGGTGGCCGCCCGGGCCGCCGCTTTGAGCATTCGGCGGTGGGTGGGCAGGTCGCCGAGCGCCCGAGCGGTCGGGTGCCCGAGCACCGTGTAGACCGTTCGCTGCCCGGCGGCCCGGGCCGCCAGGGCCGCCGCCGGCACGAGGGCGTGGACCACGTCGTAGCGGCGGACGAGCAACGGCAGTGCCCGCAACCCGAAGGTGTCGTCCGGGGCCAGCCCTGCCCGTTCCCCCCAGCGGTCGATCAGGGCCAGCCGCGGGGCGCAGCGCACCCCGACGCCCGGGTCACCGACCGTGCCTCCGCTCCCCGTGATCACCTCCACGTGGTGGCCCCGCCCGCGCAGCCACCAGCTCAGGTCGTCCAGATAGCGCTCACCGCCCCGGCGCACCGCCGGCCAGGTGTACGGGTGGGCGAGGCAGATGCGCAGCGGAGGACCCTCGCCGTCCAGGGTTGAGGTCACAGCAGTGGGGTGCGGTGGCGGACCGCCCCGGCGACGGTGATCGCCACTTCGAACAGGTCCGCGAACAGCGCCGGGCCCATCAACAGCCAGCGGCGGCGGGGGCCGCAACGCAGCGGATCGTGATAGGTGCGGAAGCGCAGGTACGGCGCGGTCAAGGCGAGCCCCACCGCCACTCGGGCCCGGCGACAGATCGGCTTGGATACGGCCGATCCGGCCAGGAGCAGGCCGGCGCCAGCCACCACCGCCCGGGGGTGAGAAGCCCTCCAGACGTAGCGCTGATGGAGCTGGCCTTGTCGGAGTCCCGGATGACGGCGGACCAAGCGGGGCTCGTCCACCCACCGCAGTTTCTCGCGCAGGTAGGAGACGTAGCTCGACGGGTGGACGTCGTGGAACACGACGGCATCGGAGGCGTAGGCGGCTCGGGCGCCCGCCTCGCGGGCCCGCCAAGCCAGGTCGGTGTCCTCGCAGGACCGACGGAAAGACTCGTCGAAGCCGCCCAGCTCCTCCAGCAGCTGGCGCCGGTAGGCGACGTTGCAGGTCGGGTAGAGGCCCTCCTCGCGGCATTCGACCGTTCGCCCGAAGGGACCCATGGCGCCGAGCTGGGCGGGGTCAGCTTCCGTGCGGCCCTGCACGAGGTCCGCCCCCGCCTGGCAGCGCTCGACGAGCCGGGTGAGCCAATCGGGCTGCGGGGCGCAGTCGTCATCCGTGAAGGCCACGATTGGCGCCGAGGCCGCCCTCCATCCCACGTTGCGGGCGGCGGCGGCTCCTCCGTGCACCGCCCGGCGCACAGCCCGGACCGGCACGGAGGACGCCTCGGCCAGCCGCTGGAGCTGCTCCCAGGTCCCGTCCGGGGAGGCGTCGTCGACGACTACCACCTCGAACGGCCAAGGGGCCCGTTGGGCCTCGAGGGCGCCGATCAGCCGGGCCAGCCGCTCCGACCGGCCCCTGGTCGCCACCACCACGCACGCCGCCGGGGTCACCCCGGAAGCACCGCCCCGGCCCACCGTCCGGCCATGGCCACCGTGTGCACAGCCAGAAGCTGGCGGCGGCGCAACGGCGGCCCGTCGGCAGCGACGGCGTCGACGACCATCCCGATCGGCTGGCGCAGGGCAGGATCGCGCCACGCCGGCGGCCGCAACCCGCGGCGGGCGAGCTGGGCGAAGCCGGTGCCCAGCTTGCGGTGGAGAGCCCAAATCTCACCAGGCCCGCATCTAGCTCGATGTCGAACGACGGCCGTAGGTTGGTAAACGAGGCGAAAGTCGGCCGACAGGGCCCGGCGTCCGAACTCAACGTCGCCGCTGGCCGTCAGCTCGGCTACGAAGGGCCCGGTGACCCGGAATACCTCGGCCCGAGAGAACAGGTTCGCGGTGGCGCCGAACCCCTCGGCCACGTAGTCCTGCTGGCGCAGGTACATCGCCCGGTCGTAACGCTCCCAGACCGTTTCCGGGTCCCCCGCCGTCTGGAGGATCGCGCCGGCCACCAGATCGGCACCGGCATCGAGGGCGAGCAGCCCGGCCTCCAGCCAACCCGGCTCGGGACGGCAGTCGGCGTCGGTGAACGCAAGCACTTCTGCCCGGGCGGACACGATGCCTGCGTTGCGAGCGGCGTACGGTCCGGGCGCCGGCTCTGACAGGACACGGGCGCCCAGGGGGTGGGCGGCCGCCGCCGGCACGGTCCCATCGGCAGACCCGTTGTCGACGACCAGCACCTCGAAGTCACCCTCAGTCTGTCGGCCGAGCGAGTCCAACAGACCGGCGATCCGCTGCTCCTCGTTCAGGACCGGCACGATGACCGACACGGCCGGCGCCTTCGTGGTCACGGGAGCGGCCCGCCGGCGCCCAGCGGGCTACCGGCCATGAGCCCGTCGTAGAGACCGTCGAGACGGGTCGTGGACCAGGCAACATCGAACTGGGCAGCGCGCCCTGGGCCCGCCTCGGCTAGCCGTCGAGCCAACCCGTCGTCGGAAAGGACGGCGACGAGCGCATCGGCGAGGCAAGCTGCGTCGGCCTCCGGCACCAGGACACCCGTAACCCCGTCCTCCACGTACTCGGGTATTCCCCCGTGAAGAGTCGAAACCACCGGGCGTCCGCACGCCTGAGCCTCGAGGTTGACGAGCAGGAGCGTCTCGGCATCACCGTCCGGTGTCGTCCGGCTGGGTGTCACCACCACACGGCAGCGACGGAGGGCTTCGCGGAGTTGCCCGGCCCGACGGTCCGAATCGGTGGGCTCCACCACGACCGAGGGATCGGCCTGAGCTACCAGCCAGGCCTGGAGCGGTCCGAAACCGAGCAGACGCAAGCGGGCATCGGGGAGACGGGAGGTCACCTGTCGCCACGCCTCCAGCAGCACGTCGACACCCTTGCGCTCGACGAACCGACCCACGAAGAGAGCCTCGGGCGGCCCGTCGGGTAGTGGCGTCGGCGAGAAGAACTCGGTGTCCACTCCGGACGGGATGACCCGGACGACGTCGGCAGAGACACCGAGACGGTCGATCACCTGGCCGGCGAGGAAGCGCGACGGCACGACTACGGCCGAGGCAGCGTCGAAAGCTCCGGCGAAGTAGTCGGGCCACTGGCGGGCGAACGCCAGCACGTCATGGCCGTGCAACGAGACCACGAGAGGCAAGCGCATCCGACGCACGAGACCATCGATGTCACGAAGGCGGTAACCGTGGTGATGGTGGACCAACCGGGGCCGATAGCGGGCGGCCACGAGCATCAGGGCGGCCGTCAAAGCCCGCCTCTCGGCCACCGACGGCGCCCGGTGGCCGGGAAAGAGCCGCCCGAGGCTGTACACCGGCCGGTACGGGAACGCGGCCCGATTCTCGAGTGGCATACGGGCGACGACCACCCCCTGGTGGCGGCTGCGGGCGACGGCGGCGTGCACGAATTGCTCCGACAGGGGGAGCCAGGTCTGCAGGTAGTGCAGGACGGTCGCCACCGGACGGGTCCGGTCAGGCCAGGAACCGGCCCCCTCGGCCGAGCTCCTCGCGGTACCACTCAATGGTGAGGGCGAGGCCGTCGTCCAGCTCGTGCCGGGGCCGGTAGCCGAGGATGCGGGCCGCCTTGGAGGGATCGCAGCGCATCTCGCGGATCTCGGTGGGACGCGACGGTAGAGCGCCGAACTCCGGCTCGACGGGGTCGCCCATCAGCTCGAGAATCTTCTGGGCGACGGTGCGCATCGAGACGTCAGACCCGCAGCCCAGGTTGATCACCTCTCCTTCCGCCTCCGGGGCGGTGAGGGCGGCAACGAACCCGGCAGCGAGGTCGCCGACGAAGTTGAATTCTCGGGTCTGGCGGCCTTCGGTCATCAGGAGGCGCTCCTTACGCAGCCCCTTCAGGATGATCTCGGGCACAACCCGGTCCGGCGTCTGCCACGGTCCGTAGGCGTTGAACGGGCGGAGGCACACGATGGGCCACTGGTACGCCTGGTGGAACATCAGGCAGTAGCGCTCGGCCGCGTACTTCGATACGGAGTAGGGCGAGACGGGATTGACGGGGCCGTCCTCGCGGAACGGAGCAGGCACGTCACCGTAGATCTCGCTCGTCCCGGTGTAGACGAAGCGCTCGTAGTCACCGGACAGCGCTTGGAGGAGGTTTACGGTCCCCTGGATGTTGCTCGCCACGTTCTCGTCGACCCGTTGGAAGGACTTCCCGACGTGGGTGAAGGCGGCGAGGTGGGCGACCAGCTCGGGACGGACGGTGCGGGCGACATGATCCATCGACGAACGGTCCGCCACGTTGGCCTCGACGAGGGTCACCTCCGACACGACGTCAGCGAGCCGGACGGGAAGAACGGAAGAGACCGACGACGACATGGCGAAGACCTGGGCGCCGTCCTCCAGCAGGCGACGGACCACGTGAGAGCCGATGAACCCACTTGCCCCCGTGACCAGCACCCGGCGCCCGGCGACTCCCAACGCAGCACTCCTCTCGCCGCCCGACCCGGGCGGAGGCCGGAGCCTACTTCCGGCCCGGCCAGGAGATCTTCGGGCTCTGGGCCCCCGGGGCGGTGTCGCCCGGGTGAGAGCGGGGAAGAACCGCCCCATGCTGCGGCCCCGCGCCCTGACCGAGCCCGCCCGTCGCGGCCTGACCATCGCCCGCCAGCGACGATTCTGGACGCGGCGGGCTGCCGCCTGGGAGCACACGGCTGACAGCACACCTGGGCTCGGCAAGGTAATCGAGACCGTCATCGACGTCGCCGATCCGGCACCGGGCGACACCATCGTGGACCTCGGCTGCGGGTCGGGGCAGCTGTCGATCCCACTCGCCCAGCGGGGAGCTTCGGTGGTGGCGGTGGACGTGAGCCCGGCCATGACGGAAATGCTCGAGTCGAACGCCGCCGAGGCGGAGGTGGAGGGGGTCGAGCCGGTCACCGCGCCGATCGAGGACCTCGATCTGCGGCCGGGGTCAGCCGACGCGGTGGTGTCCAACTACGCCCTGCACCACCTGCGCGACGAGGACAAGGCCGCCGTCGTAGAGCAGGCGGCCAGGTGGCTCCGGCCGGGAGGCCGTCTGGTGATCGGCGACATGATGTTCGGGCGCGGCGGGGACGCCCGCGACCGTCAGATCATCTTCGCCAAGGTCTCAGCCCTGGCCCGACGGGGCCCGGGCGGTTGGTGGCGGATCGCCAAGAACGCCGCCCGCTACCTGACCCGAACCCAGGAGCGGCCAGTGTCGATCAAGGCCTGGACCAAGATGCTCGAGAGGGCCGGGTTCCGGCAGGTGGAGGCCAGGTCGGTCGTCTCAGAGGCAGCCGTCGTCAGCGGTGTTCGGCCGCCAGGGGAGGTCACCCGGAGCTGACGGCTGCGACGCCGGGCACATTCCCGTCCGAAGCCATCCGTGCGCCGGCGGCGGAGTCGTTGTCGAGGGCGAGGCGGAGGAAGTCGACGGTCACCCGGGCGACGACCTGTTCGTAGCTGCTCGATCCCTGATAGGGCGGGAGGTGACCGGCACCGATGAGAGACAGGAACCAGCGCTGGCCCGATGTGTCGCCGGCGTAGAGGGCCTGAGCCGCTGATGCCGGGTTGACGGTGTCGGCCGTTCCTTGCACGACCAGCAGGGGCGGTGTGGGGCCGGAAAAGTAGGCGCCGCCGAAGGACGACAGCTCGGCTCCTGCCATCACCAGACCCGCCGACACCCGCTGGTCACGACAGCACGTGGCGCCGACAACGACCGCGGCCACATCCCCGCCATCCGAGTGACCGGCGACTGCGATCCTGGTCCGGTCGATCTCGGCTATCCCCGGCGCCGAGCCCGACCCCGCCGTCAGCCCTGAGATGACCGTCGCGACGTCGGCGGGCTGGTTGACGATGTCCGCCTCATCACCCCGGGCGGAGCTGCAGTTGGTGGCCGGGAAACGGATGCCCGCCACCACGAATCCGGCCGCAGCCCAGGCCTGCAGCAGCGGACCGTACTGCTCGGGGCATTGGAGGTAGCCGGGCGCGAAGACGACCAAGGGGAACCTACCGGCGGAGACACCCCCCGGGTACCAGAGGTCGACCACCAGGGAGCGGGGGACGTCGGTCCCTCCCACCCGCGCCTGGCGGGAGGTGTCGGTGAACGTCGCCGAGCCGGTCTGGACCGGATAGGGGCGCGAGTCGGGTTTCGTCGTCGTAGTGCTGGGCGACGTGGTTCGAGACCTGGCGGGAGCAGGCGTCCGACCGTTCCGGGCGGAGAGCATCAAACCGATGATGGCGATAGCGGCCAACATGGCGGCGACGACCGACATCTCACGTCGTCGGGGTGCAGGCACGGACCCTCTCGTACCCGCCCGTGCGCAGGATCTACCAGCGCTCCGGTCTGCCTACCCGCGCCTCCACTCGAGGCGGGTAGTGGGTGACCGCTCCTCGGGGGGAGGGGGAAGTCCGCCGGCGGCCAGCAGATTGCCTTCTACCTCGGCCGCCTCGGCCTGGTGGAGGTCCCACGGTGGCAGACGGGAGCCGTCCTCCGGAATCCCACGACACGCTGAACAGGCGCCATCGGGCGATCAAGAAGCGCTCGAGCTCCCCTGTCTCCCGACACCCGGGCCCCACTGGACCACCACCCGGTCGCGTACCCTCCGCTGGGGGAGCCGCCGAGCCAGCCTGTACTCGATGCGACGCCGCTCGTCGCCAGGCTGGTCTCGCAGAAGTTCGAGGCCCAGGGGACGAATGTCCCTCGCGGGAGCCCAACGCGCATGAAGAACAGGACGAGTCCCACCCACGCCCTGCCATCGACCTCCTCCAGCTCGAGGTCGTTGGGGACGAGGCTCCGCACCGCTTCGGCCGGGTACGACGAGTGAACGAAGCTCAACTGCTCCCATCGCTGGACCATGAGAGGCCGGGGAACTTCGAACGGGAAGGCGGGCCGCGTCGCCTGAATTTCGCCGTCCACCCTCGCTCTCGTGCCCCCTGTGTCCCCTTAGGAAACGACGCACCCGGCGAGCAGTCGGCGACGGGGTGTCCTACCTTCTCGGAGCATGCCGGATCCCACCCAGTTCTCGTCCCGGGCTGGCGCGGCGGTAGTCCTGGGCGGAACCGGCGGCATCGGCGCCGCCACGGTCCGGTTGTTGCGGCAACGGGGCAGCGTCGTGGCCTTCACCTTTCGCAGCAACGAGCAGCTGGCACGATCGATCGAAGCCGAGGATGCCAGCGCTCGCACCCGTGCTTGGCGACTGGAACTCGATGATGCTGAAGCGGCGGCGAGGTTGGTGGACGAGGCCGCCGCCTGGGCCGGCGGTATTCACACCGTGGTCTACGCGTCAGGACCTCATGTGCCGATGACCCACCTCAGTCGGGTGAGCCCGGATGTGTTGCGGCGCCAGGTCGACGAGGACGCGGGCGGCTTCTTCAACGTCGTGCAGCCGGCCTTGGCGCACCTCCGGCGGAGCCGTGGTGCGATCGTGGCGGTGACCACTGCAGCCACCGGCCGTTTCGCGGTACGAGACGGTCTGTCGGTCGCGCCGAAAGCGGCGATCGAAGCCCTAGTCCGGGGAATCGCCGCCGAGGAAGGCCGGTTCGGCGTCCGGGCCAATTGCGTGGGCCCCGGCATGCTCAGCGAGGGCATGGCTGCCCGCCTGATCGCCAACGGCGATCTCGACGAGCGGGCCCTAGAGGTGGCCAGGGCGAACACCCCGCTCCGGCGGTTCGGTACCGCCCTGGACGTGGCCGAGGCGGTCTGCTTCCTCGCCTCCGACGCCGCCGGCTTCGTTACCGGGCAGAAGCTCTCGGTGGACGGAGGCTATAGCGCCTGACCAGGGCTGAAGGGCGGTGGGTTAGATCTTTCTATAGGGCATTTGTCGGAGCCAGTCCAGGTTAACGGTCTCTAGCAGGAAAGGTCCGCCTCGCTGGCGAACTAGCCGGGTAGCCGATTCCTACGTGCAGGGGGGGCAACCCGGTGCGGTCGAGCGCCGAACTTCTTTCCGAGTCGAAGACCGTCGCCGGCGGCCCGGTCCCACGCTATGACGCAGCGCTGCTGGCCGGCTACCCCATCCTCGGCCGGCCCTCGACCCCCTTCTCCGAGCCGGAGGAGCCGACCCCTCCCTCGGGCCCGGGCTGGTGGGCCAAGCTCGTGACGGACCGTCTGGCGGCCCTGGTGTGCCTGGTCCTCCTGCTCCCTGTGTTCCTCCTGGTCGCCGTGGCGATCCGCCTGGAGAGCAGAGGGCCGGTCTTCTTCCGCCAGCGGCGGGTCGGCCGCCACGGCCGTCAGTTCGAGATGTGGAAGTTCCGGTCCATGGTCGTGGACGCCGAGGACCGGCTGGCCGAGCTGGAGGATCTCAACGAGGCCGCTCCGCCCTACTTCAAGATGCGCCGCGATCCCCGGGTGACCCGCGTCGGGGCAGTGCTGCGCCGGTTCTACATCGACGAGCTGCCCCAGCTGATCAATGTCTTGAAGGGTGAGATGAGCCTCGTCGGCCCTCGCCCGATCCTGCCCCGCGAGTTCTGGTCACGGCCGGACCTGTTTTCCTGGCGCCTGCCGTTCCAGCCAGGCATGACGGGGCTCTGGCAGGTCACGGGGCGGTCGTGGCTGACGCCGGAAGCTGGAGCCCGGATCGACCGGCACTACTTCCGGACCTGGACCTACCTGTCCGACCTTCGCCTGCTCCTTCGCACGGCATGGATCGTGTGCGGAGGTGACCGCGTTCCAGCGGACCTCGACCTGCGTTATCCGGAGGAGATCGGAACGGTCGCTGTCCCCCACCAATTGGTGGCCCCGCACGTCTCGGTCGTTGTCGTGGCTCACGACTCCGCCCGGGACATCGCCGACTGTCTCCGTTCCCTGGAGGCCGACGTCGCCGATGACCTAGCCGAGGTGATCGTGGTCGACAACGCTTCGACCGACGGCACCGCCGATCTGGTGGCTGCGGAGTTCCCGTGGGTACGCCTCGTGAGGAAAGTGGTTCGCCACGGGTTCGCCACCAACTGCAACCTCGGAAGTTACTTCGCTCGGGGCCGGTACCTCATGCTGCTCAACCCCGATGCCACGCTGGCACCTGGCTCTCTCGCCACCCTGGCTTCGCACCTCGAGCGCCACCCCTCCGCCGGCGCCGTGGCACCGTCTCTGACCTACCCTGACGGCTCGCCGCAGCCGTCAGCCCGCCGTTTCCCGACCCTCGCCGCGACTCTCGTCCGCCGCACACCCTTGCGTCAGGTCACGTCGTTGACACGGATCGAGACCGAACATCTGGCCGGAGTCTCGGATCCCCAGCGGGCGTGTGACGTCGACTGGGTCCTGGGCGCAGCGTTGATGTTCCGGGCCCAGCTCTACCAGGATATGGGCGGATTGGACGAGGGCTACCGGCTCTACTGCGAGGACATCGATGTCTGTTGGCGCCTCCACCAGTGGGGCCTTCAGGTCCATTACCTGCCGGAGGCATCGGGCACGCACCGCCTGTCGGAGCTGACCCGCCACCGCCTGCTCACCAGGCTGACTTGGTGGCACCTGCGCAGCATGCTGAGATTCCTGCGGGTGAACGGCTTGGGGGTCCTCGGCGCTGGCCAGCCGGCCCGACCCCTGTTGGAATTCACCCCGAGCGTCGAGATCGTCGACGAGTTGGTGGCGGCCGCCGCCGAGTTGGAGCTCGAGCCGGGCTCGGCTCTCGGCCCCGCCTTCGCCTGACCTGGTCGCTGCAATCGGCCTAGCCGGGAGGGACGACCGGCCGGGCCCGAAACCCGGCATGCAGGATGCCTCCCCGACGGCCCCGGCCATAGGGCACGACGAACCGGCCTAGCCGCTCGACCTGGTCGAACCCGGCGGCAACCAACAGGTCGGACCACCCGGCCTGGTTGGGGATCCACCAGGTCAGATGAGGAGACAGTGCCTGGAGCCTGGCCAACGGCCGACGGGAGCGGTCGAGCCGGCGGTCGACCTCCTCGACAACTTGGATCTGGCCCCGGCACACCGCCGCCAGCTTCATGAGGGCAGCAGCGGGGTCACGCAGGTGGATCAAGATCGAGCCCACGAAGACCAGGTCAAATAAGCCGAGGTCCTCCGGCTTGATCTCGTAGACAGTCATCAGCCGACGGTCAACCTTGGACCCCAGGGCTGTCCGGACGACCTCGAAGTTGTCAACCAGCGCTCTCAGCGTCTCGCGACCCGACTCCCTCCTCAGGGGGGCCGGGAAATCGAGCGAGTTTCGGTCGGGGGCGTCGATCGCTACCACCTCGGCGCCACGCCTTTCGAGCTCGAACGAGAAGAAGCCGTCGGCGCACCCGACATCGAGGGCCCGCACACCGGAGAGGTCATCGGGAAGCTGATAGCGGCCGACCACGCTTCGGTGGTCGAAGAACCCCGGTGTCACTCGGCCGTCGGGAAGCTCGATGGTGTGGTACCAGTCGGATCCCGACAGCAGATCCTGTTGCTCGGGGCCCACCGTCAGGGAGTCATCCGTCGTCCGTCAGAACGCCCACCGGACGAGTGTAGGCGAGCGGCCCTCGGGCCGGACCCTGTCGCGGGTGCGTCGGTCCGGGGCGGGCCTGGCATGCTTGCGGTCGATGGGGAGCCGATCGTGGGGCTGAAGTACCGAGTAGGGCGGCTTGCCCGGTTGGCCAGCTACCGGTTCCTGAGAACCGGTGTGAACCGGCTGTTCCCCGACCGCTTCGTCCCGGTCCCCACCCGGTCGGGGTGGCTGAGGCTCAACCCCCACCGCGATCCGAGCGTGCTTACCCGCGTGCTTCGCTGGTACGAGCGCGACATGTACCGCAACATCGGCTGGCTGCTGCCCCCCGGCGGATACATGGTCGACGTCGGCGCCAACATGGGTGAGTTCACCATCTGGGCGGCGAAGAAGGGGGGGCGCGGAGCCCGGGTCCTCGCCGTCGAGGCGGACCCCGACAACGCCCGGTGGCTGGAGGAGAACGTGCGCCGCTCCGGCATGGGCGACCGGGTTCGGACCCTCAGCGTGGCCGCCGCCGAAGCCGACGGCGAGGCCGACCTCATCCTGTCCCCCCACCTTGGCCTGCACACTCTCGTGGAGAGCCGGCTCCACCAAGAGGACTTCTACCGCCCCATCGGCACCCGACGGATCCGCACCCGCCCGCTCGACGACCTCGTCGAAGAGGCCGGGTGGGGGCCGCCGGACGTGGTCAAGGTGGACGTCGAAGGGGCCGAGCTGAGCGTTCTGGCCGGAGCGGCGCGCCTGCTCGGTAGCGACGCGCCGCTCGTACTCCTCATCGACCTGCACGCCGGAGTCGATGTGGCCAGCCTCACCAACCTCCTGCATCGCCATGGATTCACGATCCGCAAGGAGGAGACCCCGGACGAGGTAATCGAGGCGGTCGGACCGGAGATTCGCTCGATAGTCGCCCTGAGGCACCGAGCCCTCCCGCCGGTCAGGGCGTGAAGGACCGGACCCGATTGTTGAGGGAGTCGGCCACGTAGACGGTGCCGGTCGATGCGGTCGCCAGCGCCAGAGGATGGTTGAGGACTTCGTCGCCGTTCGCCCCGATGTACCCGCAGGTCGGGGTGACACCCTTGGCCGGCCCCCACCCGGCATCGGTAGAGACCAGGCCGTAGGCGATGACCCTCACGACGCAGTTGCCGTCGTCGGCGACCAACAGGCGCCCGTCGGCGGTCAGGGCCAGGCCGGCCGGGTAGTTGAATGCTGCGCTGGTAACCGAAGTGCCATCGGGCGTCCAGCCCACCACGCCGGTGCCCGCCACGGTGGACACGACCCCGCCCGAGCTCACCAGGCGGATCCGCTGGTTGTCGCGGTCCGAGACGTACAGACCGTTGGACGTCCACAGCAACCCGTACGGAAAGTGGAAGCTGGCAGCGCGGGCCTTCTGACCGTCTCCCAGGGGATTGGTCGAGCTGGTCGGGAAGCCGTCCCCGGCGTAGGTGCTGATCTTGCCGGTGGGGCTGACCATCCGGACCACATTGTTGCCGGAGTCGGAGATGTAGAGGTTCGAGTGGCTGTCGAGCGCCAGCCCTGAGGGCTGGTTCAGCTCGGCGCCGGTGGCGGGGCCTCCGTCGCCCGTGTAGCCCGCAGTGCCCGTGCCCGCCACCACGCGGACCTGGCCGGTACCAGCCATGACCTCGAAGATCCGGTTGCCCCAGTCGGCGACGTAGAGGTTCCCCTTGGAGTCGAACAGGTCGGCGATCGGGAAGGTGTAGCCGCCAGCCGGGCCGGCCAGCGTGGTGATCGTGCCTGTCGTCGAGATGTGCCGGATGACCCCGTTTTGGGAGTCGACCACGTCGACGCCGCTTGAGCCGACGGCCACTCCGACCGGCTCGGCCAGCGAAGCGTTCACCGCCGGACCGCCATCCCCGGACATCCCCACGGAACCGTTACCGGCGACGGTGGAGATGATCCCGTTCACGACCTGGCGCACCCGAGCGCTACCACCGTCGGCAATGAGGAGGTCCCCCGACGGATCGACGCTGACCCCGGTCGGCCAGTAGAGCTCGGCTCCGGTGGCGGGGCCACCATCACCGGTGTATCCCTTCTGGCCAGTACCGGCGACGGTCGAGATGACACCGGCCGACGAAACCTCGCGCACGGCGGCATTCTCGCTGTCGGCCATGAACAGGTCCCCGGACGCGTCCGCCGCCAGACCGAGAGGTGCGTGAAGGGTGGCGGCCGTCGCCAGACCCTGGTCTCCGGAGTACCCGGCCGCCCCGGTGCCGGCCACGGTGCGAATGGTGCCCGTAGTGTCAACGGCCCGGATCCGGTTGTTGTTCGAATCGCTGATGTACAGCGTCCCGTTGACCAGGGCCAGACCCTCGGGCCGGTTCAGAAGGGCCTGCGACGCCGGACCGTTGTCTCCGCCGAACCCGCCCACGCCTGTCCCGGCGGTGACGGCGACCGAACCGGACGAGGAGACGTCCAGGACCTGGTTGCGCAGCTCATCAGCCACGTAGAAACCACCGGAGCCGTCGGGCACGACCGCGACGGGCCGGGACAGCCCGGCGGCCACGGACGAGATCACCCCGGTGGAGTCCACCATCCTCACCCGGCCGTTCCAGCTGTCGGCGATATAGAGATTCCCGCCCGACAGGGACAGCCCAACTGGGTTGTAGATCTCGGAGCTGGTGGCGGCCACCCCGTCGGCCCAGCCGGTCGGCAGGTAGCCGGGGGTGCCATTCCCAGCGGCAACCGATATATGGCCGCTGGCGTCGACGTGGCAGACCTCGCTGTGGACCTTGTCGTAGACCGACACGTAGAACCCGCCGCTGCCGTCCCATAGCACTCCCATGGGTGCCAGGGCGGTGGAGGTGGCGGACGGACCGGTGCACACCGCTCCGGCCACCGTCACCAGCTCGGTCGGGCCCGCCACCTGGGATTGGGTGGCCGTCGGTGTTGACGCGGCCACCGAATCCTGCAGTAGAGGAGCCATTAGTAGGCCCGCTGCGCCGAGTGTGCCCGAGGCAATGAGCCTGCCGGCGGTCCGGCGCCGCTTGAACGATTGCCCGCGCCCGAAGATGTAGTTGATCCCCATGGACCAACGCATCGGCTGCCCCGACCCTCTCCTGAGAAACTGTGCGAATCGGAGGATCCCGGCAAATGCCCTAGGTCAGGGCTGATCCAGTTCCAACCAGCGCGGGCCCACCTGGTCCCAGTCCCATCGCCGGGCGAAGCGGCGGCACCGCTCGGACAGGTCGGTGTCGGAGCCCAGGTCGAGACAGGCGGTGATGGCGTCGGCCAGGTCTTCGGGGTCGTCGGCGGCGGCCAGGCGTCCGATGGCCGGGTCGGAGATGATCTCTGGTATGCCGCCGCTGTTTGTGCCCACCACCGGTGTGCCGGCCGCCAGGGACTCGACAAGGACGAGACCGAAGGCCTCGTCCAGCGAGGGCAGTACGGTCACTTGAGCGCGTCGGTAGAGGGCGGCCAGCTCCTCCGAGCTGTCGGGGACCCTCACCTTGATGTAGGCACGGAGGTCGTCGTCCAGGCTGGCGAGGAGCCCGACCACGGACGCCTCGGTGGGAGGAGCGAGCAGCAGGGTGGCGTGGGGGCGCCGCTTCTTGACCAGCGGCAGAGCGCGGACCAGGACTTCGACCCTCTTGCGGGGGTCGTCAGGCGCCGCCGGGCAGAAGATGAGCTGCTGGTCCGGGTCGGACGGGCGGGGGCCGTCGTAGCGCGAGGTGTCGACACCGGGCGGCAGGACGACAGCCTGGTGTCCGAACTCGGCGTGCAGGGCGGCGGCGGCATGCTCGCTGAGAGCGAGCAGTCGGCGCGCTCCTCCCACGGCCCAACCGAACTCGGCCCGGTGAAGCGGCCGCCCCAGGAAAGAGGTGCGCCTCGGCACCCCGGGAAGCCAGAAGTCGTAACCGCCGCGCCGGGGCAAGGCCGTCGACCGCAGGGCGGTGGCGTCGGGATAGTGATGGGCCTCGACCCGGTCGAATGACCCCAGTCGCAACAGTCCGCGCAGAATGGGCGCGGTCGTGCGGATCAGCTCGTCGACCCGGAGCCGCCCGCGTCCGACGCTCGCCCCGGAACGGACGAACACGGTGAGGGCCCCGCTCGGGCGTGACTCGCTTCTCGAGCGGTCCGGCGCCGTGGTGAGCAGCACCACCTCATGGCCCTGCCCGGCGAGCCAGTCGGCCAGCTCCCCGACGTAGCGCTCGACGCCCCGCCGCACGTACGGATGGGCGAAGGGGCTGGTAAGAAGGATCCGCACAGGCCATTCTGCCTCGTGGTCGCCCTGGCGACCGACGACGCGAGGCGGCTAGGTCGTATCGGTCGAATGCGGACGTTCCACGTGCGGCGGGGGACGATGCCGTACCATCACTGCCGGTGCACCACCACTCGTATCTGCGCGCCGATCAGTGAGCCTGCTCCCCCTAGAGCTCGGGATCGGTTGGGAGCGCGTCCGGGGAGTGGTGCGCCGGTGGTGGGTGCTGCTCTTCATCGGTACCGTCCTCGGCCTGGGTGTGGCGGCTGCTCTCACTGCCACCGCCGCCGTCACATCGACATCGACCGCGGTGGTCACCGTCAACCAGCCTCGATTCCTGATCGACCCCGGCTTCGGCCAGCAGACGGTGAACAAGCTCAACGGGATGATGCCGACCTTCGCCAGCCTGGCCACGAGTGATCAGGTGCTCCAGCAGGTCGAGGACCAGACCGGCGTCCGTATGGCCCTGAAGGATCTGAGAACCCACGTCACTGTCACCGTACCCCCCGCCACCCTCGACCTTCAGATCGCCGTCCAGCTCAGCAGCGGTGCCGACGCCCAAGCCGTGGCCCAGGGGATTATCGCCAACCTGCAGGGACAGCTCGCCACCTTCGGCGGCGCCGGTGCCCCCGCTGACGAACAAATCGTTCTGAGCACGCTTCAGGCGCCAGTGACAGTGCGCGACTCGCGCCACGCCACCCGCAACCTCACCGTGGCGGGCATCCTCGGATTCGGCCTGGCCGCCATGGTCGCCTTCGCGGTGGACCGCGCCTGACCCTGAACAGCCGGTGAAAGCTCGCACCGCCGCCGCCGTGGGACTGCTGGCCATGGTGGCCGCCCTGCTGGCGGTCATCGCTCCGTCCCTGCCGGTGGCCGTGCTGGTCGGGTTGGCGGCCGTCGGCATCTGCCTCTGTAGCCCGTGGGCCGGGCTGCTCCTCGTGGTCCTTACCACGTTCCTGGTGCCGGTGCCGTTCTCGTACCATGTCGGGGGCACAACTCTCACCGCCGGCCGTCTGGTGTTCTTCGCCGCGTTGGCCGGATGGGTGATCCAGTCACGCCGGCATCCGCGCCCGACGTTCCGCTCGCCGAACCCGCTCGACCTGCCCTTGCTGCTGTGGCTGGCCATCACTGTCGTGGCCGCGGTGGTGAACATCACCGCCCTCACCAACTACGAGGTGAGCGGAGCCATAAGGCGGGTGCTGACCGACGGCTTGGACTACCTCCTCCCGTTCTGGCTCACCGTGGGATTGCTGGGGCGACGGCCCGACCGCATCCGGTCACTGCTGGAGTGGATGGCGGGCCTCGGAGGGTTCACCGGCGTTCTCGCGGTGGTGGAGTTCTTCACCCACAGGAACATCTTCACGTTCCTGCACCCTGTGCTGCCGGCTGCGACGAACCAGTACATCGACCAGCTCACCGCTAGCGGCACCCTGGTGCGCTCCGGCATCTTCCGCGTTCATTCGACGTTCGAGCAGCCATTGATCTTCGGCACGGTCGAAGCGCTGATGCTCCCCATCGGCCTGGCACTTGCCATCAACGCCCGCGACCGGCGGGCGAGGCTCGGATGGTCGGTTACCGGCCTTGTGATGATGGCCGGGATGCTGTTCACCGCTTCCCGGGCCACCTACCTGCTTCTCCTGCTGTCGTTGGTCATGACCGCCGCCCTGAACTGGCGGCGGGCAGGGTGGCAAATCGTGTTCATGCTGGTGGGCGTCACCGCCCTGGCGGTGATCCAGCCCAACGTCCGCACCCAGCTGGTCAGTTCCTTCCACAACCGACCGGGCACCGAACTGCACAACAGTCTCGAGCACCGCCTCCACGACATCGGCCCGACCCTGGCGGCCGTGGGCCGTCGACCGGTGGTCGGGTACGGACCCCGGACGTTCGAGTCCGACGAGCTGGCGCTCAGCAACCGGCTTCCGCCGCCGGCCAACACCATTCTCGACGACGCCTACCTGGGCCAGCTCGGCGAAGGCGGCCTGCTCGGCCTGCTCTCGCTGATTCTCATCCTCGTCGTGGCCGCCACCGGCGCCGGACGTTCGAGGACCAGGGCGGTCGACCCCGGCCAGCGGGCCCTGCGGGCCGCCCTTCTCATCGCCGTGGTGAACTGGGCGCTGATGAGCGCCGTCGCCGACGTGTACACGTTCAACGCCCCACCTCGTCTGTTCTTCATCCTGCTGGGGGTGATCGCCACCTGGAGGATCCAGGACGGCTGGCCCGACGAATCCCCCGTCTGGCTGCGACCGGCCGCCGACGACCTCCGGGTGACGGCGGCGGCTACGGCACCGACCGCATGACCTGTACGGCCGCCCAGTGCCAGCGGAAGCGGTCGCGCAGGCGGCGGTCCAGCAACGCCGGCACGGAAAACGCCGCCATCTTCAGCACGCTTCCGAGCAGGCGACTGCGCCGCCACCCCCGTAGGCTGGCCGGCCCGTACGTCTTCTCGAAATAGCGCCGCTCGGAGCTAACGAGCCGGCGGGCGTGCTCAGCCGGGTCGCGGCCAGAGCCGTGGCCCTCGTGCTCAACCACCGCCTCGGCCACGTAGCGGATCTTCCATCCGCCCTGACGGGCCCGGTAGCAGAGGTCCGCCTCCTCCAAGTACATGTAGTAGTTAGTGTCGAAGCCTTCCACGTCGGCGAGCGCCACGTCCCTAATGCAGATGCAGGCACCCATCACCCAGTCAACGTCGTGGGACGAAGCGTGATCGACGCGCGACATGCCAAACTCCCACGGGAAGCGGACACCCGGGAACAGCCCCCGGACGGCGTCGTTGAGGGCGAAGCTGCCGGCCAGTACCCGGGCCGCCGTCGGGTCCCTAGCCGCCGAGAGCTGATGGCTGCCGTCGGGGAACACCAGCCGGGGCCCGGCGATGCCGACGGCCGGATCGCCCCTGAACGCCTCCAACAGTGCCGACAGGGCACCGGGGCGAGGACGGGCGTCGCTGTTCAGCACCACCCGAACCTGGCCCCCGGCCGCGGCCAGACCCCGGTTGGCGGTGGCACCGAAACCGAGGTTCACGGGGTTCCGGATGAGACGGAGGCCGGGCGACCAGCTCTCGACGCCGTCGGGAACCCCCCCGGGCGAGCAGTCGTCGACGACGATCACCTCCGCTGCCACGTCCACCGAGCTCACCGCCTGCTCCACCAGGTCGTAGCGGCCGTATGCCGGTATGACCACCGACAGGCTGGGAAGCTCCGGAGCGGAACCGGCATCCCCGCGGCCGGTACCGGGGAGGCTCATATTCGGCAGTCTGGCAGCGTGGTGTCCCGGGCATGAGGATCGGGTTTGCTTGCCTGTGGGCCCAGGACCGGGCTCGCACCTGGTCGGGGACAGCGGCGGGCATGAGGGACGGATTGGGCCGAGGGGCTGACGTCGTCGACGTCGGGGTGGACCTGGCCCAGTGGGAGCGGCTGCTTTTCGCTGCCGCCTACACCCGGCGGTGGTCGGGGCGGTGGCGCACGGCGTGGAATCTGTCCGGCGGCCTCGAGACCAGGGCCCGCACCGAAATCGAGCGACGGGCCCGGCGGCTCGGCGCGGATGCCGTGCTGCAGATGATGGACGTGGCGGGGGTGCGCTCGCTGCCTTACTTCGTGTACCACGACATGAGCCTGGACCTGCTCCTCGAGTTCACCGACGAACACGGCCTGGCCTCGGCGCCGAACTATCCCGGGGTGCCCCGGGCGACCCTCGAGCGCCTCCGCCGCCGCCAGCGGCGGATCTTCGCGGCGGCGACGGGGGTCATCGTCATGAGCCGCTGGGTAGCCGACCACCTGGTTTCCGTCTCCGGTCTCGACCCTGCGCGGGTGCACGTGGTGCCTCCAGGTGTGAACGTGCCCCTCCCCCCCGACCTGGTCGAGCCCCGCTCGGCGCCGCGAACCCGGTTGCTGTTCGTGGGCCGGACCTTGCGGGGCAAGGGAGGCGACCACGTGCTCGGGGCGCTGAGGTTGCTCAGGCTCAGCCAACCGGGCGTCACCCTCACCATCGTCGGCCCACCCGACTCCGCACTACCGGACGGCATCCCCGAAGGCGTCACCTATCTGGGGCCGACCGCCCCCGCCCAGGTGTCGGGGCTGATGGCCAACCACGACCTGCTGGTTATGCCGTCACCGTTCGACGCGTTCGGCCTGGTCTTCGCCGAGGCTCTCTGCCACGGGCTGCCCAGCGTGGCCCTGGACCGGGGGGCCGCCCCCGAGATCCTCGGGGGAGCGGGGGTTCTCAGCCCCAGCTCGGACAGGGAAGTCCTCGCCTCGGTCATCGGCTCAGCCCTGGCCGATGACGCCCTGTACGAGCGGTGCGCGGCGGGCCAGCCCGAGGCCCGGCGCTACTACTCGTGGGACCGGGCAGCCCGGGAATTGGGCGAGATCATCTCCCGCCCGCCCCCGGACAACTAGCAGCTGGCGCTCTGCGTCCAGGCGATCGACCAGTGATAGGTCCCGTCGAGGTTGTACGGCGCGGGGTACGGGGCGCTACCGGACGTGTCGGTGGTCGTGTCGGCATTCCAGGTGCCGCTACCGGAGTAGCCGGCATATCCGCCCCGCCCGCAGGTGACCGTCACCGTCGCCTCGGCGACCCCGGTCGGCGGGCTCGGTGGCGCCTGGGCCGCGGTGGATGTGCCGCTCAGCGTGCCGGCCAGCTCGGTGGTCGACGGCGACTGGGCGGCGACGGTCCAGTTGCCGGTGAAGCTCCAACAACCGTTGGACACTTGGGTGCCGCCGCAGTTGGTGGCGGTTGGGTCGTAGGACCAGTTGAGGGTCATGGTGGTGGGCCCGTTGCTGAACGGCCCACTGGGCCCCATCTGGCCGGTGTAGGTGATAGGACACGGGGTGGCCGCCGTGCAGGATGCGGCGCTCGCCGGCTGGTTGGGGGGGTTCTCCACCACGACGCCCCCGGCGCTCAGGGGACCGTAACTTGGTCCGGAGCTCGGGCAGCTAGTCGACGGGGCGGGAGCGAAGATGTTGGTGGCCAGGAAGCGCCAGTCCGTCCCGTCCCAGGTGTAGTGACCATTCACGTAGAGGCTCTGCTGGCTGCCCACCCAGTTGACCGTCGAGTACCGGTCGGTTGTCTTGGCGTACGTGCAGCCGCCGTCGGAGCTCAGCCACATCGTCGTGTTGATCGGGTCCTGATCGATGAGCAGGTGCCCGCCGACCCATTGGGAGGTGGTGGGGTCCCAGGTGGCCCCGTGGGCCAGGGCGATCTGCTTGACCCGGCAAGTGCTGGCTGTGCCGCACCCGTAGTCGGTGAAGTTGCCCATGGTGAAGCCCCAGTCCTGGCTCCACAGCTGCCCTTCCAGGAGGTACGTGCCCGGAGAGGTCGTCTGGCCCGTCACGAAGAAGAGGCTGCTGTCGGTGTAGTCAGACAGGGACGAGGGCTGCGGGTTCTGGGGCGTGGACGTCGGGGAGCTCGCCGGCGGGGCCACGGGTGGGTTGAAGGCGTAGCTCAGGACGAACTGGTATTGGCTCGTCTCGGCGAAGTAGTGGCCGGTGATGTACACCAGGTCACCTTGGACGATGACGGCAGTGTCGGTGCTCTTGGCGCAGGTGTTCGTCTGGGTGTTGCAGCTGTAGTAGACGCTGCTCGGATCGGTGTCGACGGTGATGTTCCCGTTGGAGTCCTCGCCGGGAGCGATGTTCCCGCTGGTGTTGCTCAGGGACCCCAGCACGAAGCTGGCCACGCCCCCGGTGGGGGCCATCTGGACACTCTGGATCACCCCTTGGGTGGCGAATGGTGCCGACTGGTAGGTGGAGACGGCCCCGGCCTGCGGGGTAACGGCCGGCGCCACGGCCACCAACGCCCCCAATGCCAGACCGGTCGTAATCTTCCAAATGCGGCTTTTCACCTCAGCCCTCCACCTCTGGAGCCCCAGAACGGCAGATTGTCCCGGTTAGGGATTTGCTACCTGCCCCGGTTAGGGATTTCGACCCTGGAACGGTATTTCCTGCACGCTTCTCCCACTGGGGGCGGCCCCCGATGAACCGTGCTTCGTGGCGCGGGTCACCCGGCTCGGGGAACCCCCTGCCGCCGAGCGGCCTGCCGGCCGGTTGCCGGGTGGTGGTGACCAATCCGTTCGCCCCGCCGGCGGTCAACCGGGGATCCGAACGTTTGGCGATGGGCCTGGTCGGTTGGCTGCGTTCGCACGGGGTGGACGCCAGCCTGATGGCAGGGGGACCCCGGTCAGCCGCCTACGAGCTCGAGGGAGTCCCCATCCGCACGACCCGGGCCCCCGACATGGGGCGGTTGTGGCGCGAGCTGGGTCCGGACCTCACCTTCGCCCCGCCGATGGCCGCCAGGCTCGCCCGCGACCGGCCCGACCTGGTCCACAGCCTCCTGTACCAGGACGCCGCCGCCGCCCGGGGGGCCCGGGTCCCCTACCTCGTCACCTACGCCGGCATGCCGCTACCCGCCAGCTTTCGGGGCAAGCCGCTCAACCGTTGGCTGTTCAGCTGGGCGAGCACCGGAGCGCGCCTCGTGACCTGCCCGAGCCAAGCCGTGCGCCGGCACCTGCGCGACACCTTCGCCATCGACGCCGAGGTGATCCCCTATGCCGTCGACGCCAGCTTCTTCTCGGGGGAACGGGCGGCGGTGGGCGGGCGGATCGTCTGTGCGGCTGCCCCCGGCGACCATCGCAAGCGGGTCGACCTGCTGATCGAGGCGCTTCCGATGGTCGTCGAACAGGTCCCCGACGCCCACCTCCGCCTGGCCGGGCCGGTCGACTCACGGCGGCGGGCCGAGCTGCTGGCCGGTGTCCCCACCGAGGTCGCCGAGCGGGTGTCGTTCCTTGGAGAGATGGGCCAGGAAGAACTGAAGATCGAATATCTGACGGCGTCGGTGAGTTGCTTGGCCAGCATCTACGAGGCCTTCGGGCTGGTCGTCATCGAGGCCCTGGCCGCCGGCACCCCCATGGTGGTGGCCGACCACGGTGCCCTGCCCGAGCTGGTGACGGCGGAGGTGGGGCGGACGTTCCCGGCGGGCGACGCCGGTGCCCTGGCCCGAGCGCTGGTGGACGTCATCCGGTCCAACTCCGACGACACCATGGCGGAGGCGTGCCGGCGCCGGGCAGCCTCGTTCGACTGGTCGGTGGTGGGACCGCAGTGGTTGGAGGCCTACCGACGGGTGCTGTGATCGGGCGCCGATCCGGTGGCCCGCTCCAGGGCCTCCAGGGCGCGGGGACCGACTTGTTCGACGGTGAACTCCGGGGCCAGCTGTCGGCCCCGGGCCCCGAGGCGGGAGACGGCGGCCGGATCCTCCAGTAGCTCGCAGATTCTGCGGGCCATTGCCTCGACGTCGAGGTAGGGAACGACCGCCCCGCAGCCCCGCTCGACCAGCTCCGGTGTTCCGCCCACCGCGAAGGTGAGGACCGGCACCCCGTGGGCCGCCGCCTCCACCGCGAAGAGGGGAAACGCCTCCTCGCGCGAGGTGACCAGGGCCATGGTGGCCGCCTGCAGCCAGGGGGACAGGTCCGGCACCTCGGCGACGAAGCGGATGCGGTCCTCGAAGCCGACCAGCCGGGCGTCGCGGGACAGCACGTCCCGGGTCCAATCCGACGGGAGCCCTCCCACCCAGCAGAAGGTGGCGCCGGCGCCGAGCCGGAGGGCCCGGGCCGCCACCTGGACGAACAGGTCGGGACCCTTCAACCAGTAGGGGATGCCGCTGGCCAGGAGCAGCGGCCGGTCGGGCGGCAGGCCGAGGCTCCGCCGCTGCGAGCGGCGGTCCGCCTCGCCGCCGGTGGGGGGAGGCCGGTCGATCGGCGCCGGAACCACCTCGATCCGCTCCGCTGCCACCCCCCAGTCGTCCCGCAGCACGGCCGCCACCCCCTCGGACACGGCGAGGAACCGATCGGTGACGTCGACCAGTCGGGCCCGCTCGGCCGGGGTGGAGCAGGTGTCCATGGCGAGAGCCAGCTCGTGCACGTGGGTGACGACCGGCCCCGCCGGGCGCAGGCTGGCGACGGACGAGGCGGCGCCCACCCCGTTCAGATAGACCACATCGGCCGGGGGCAGGTGGGCGACGGCCCGGCTGACCCGGGTGCGGGTAACGAAGGCGGCGCCGCGATTCAGGCCGAGGGAGGCGAGGCCCCGTTCGGCGGTCCGCACCCGTGCCCGGCCGACGTCGTGGATCACCGCGGTGGGGGCCAATGAGGCGAACGACGAGGCGAGTGGGCCACCCTCACGCAGCACGACCGAGGGCCGGGCCCGGCCGGTGTCCACCAGCCAGCGGACGAGGCGCAGGGCGCCCATCGGGGCCCCCGAACGCTGAGCCGTGTGCACCACGAAGCGCACCCGGAGGACCATCACCAAAGGTTAGGCAGCTTACGATCGGCGCCATGGCACGACGGGTGGCCTACATCCTGCGCTACTTCCCGAAGCTGTCGGAGACCTTCATCGTGGAGGAGATCGCCGCCTTGGCCGAGGCAGGCCTGATCGTGTCGATCCTGGCCCGCAGCGACGCGGGCGAGCCAGTCGTGAATCCTCGGGCGGAGCCGATGCGCGGCCGGGCCACGTGGCTGGACCAGATGGGTCGTCGGCACCAGCTGCGATTGGCCGGAGGGGTGCTGGTGCGTCACCCGATCGCGGGGCTGAGGGCGACTCTGCTCGCCCTGCGCCAGAAAAGCCGCCTGTGCCTCGCCAACCTGTTTTACGGGTTGGTGCTGGCGGCCGAGGCGACCCGGCGGGGGTTCGATCTCCTCCACGCCCATTTTGCCGACACCGCTGGGGAGATGGCCTTCTTCGCCTCACTGGTGAGCGGCATCCCCTACAGCCTGACCATTCACGCCACCGACATCTACAACTGCAGGATGTTGTGCCGCGAGATACGTCACGCGGCGCTGACGGTGACGGTCTGCCGTTACAACATCGACCAGATCGTCCAGCGGTGCCCGGACGTCGACCCGGGAAAGCTCATGGTCAAGTACGCCGGGGTCGATCCTCAGTTGTTCCGGCGGTCGTCCCCGCCGGCAGAACGAACCCACGACCGGGTCCTTTCCATCGGTCGGCTGGTGGACAAGAAGGGGTTCCCGGTGCTGCTCGAGGCGCTCGGACGGCTACGGGCCGAGGGCCGGAACACAACCTGCCTCATCGTCGGCGAGGGCGACCAGCGACCGGAGCTGGAAGAACGTATCCGGAGCCTGGGCCTTGAGGCCGCCGTCGAGCTTCCCGGCTGGCTGCCGCCGGAGCAGATACGCCAGGAGATGGAGCGGGCCGATGTGCTCGTGTGCCCGTCCACCCTGGCCGGCTGGGGCGACCGCGACAGCATGCCAGTGGTCGTCAAGGAGGCGATGGCCATGGAGCTGCCGGTGGTGGCCAGCGCCGACTTCGGCATACCCGAGATGGTCGAACCAGAGACGGGCATCCTCGTGCCCCGCGACGACCCCGATGCCTTGTCGCAGGCCGTGGCCCGCATCCTCGACATGACACTCGCCGAACGGCACCGCATGGGCCGCGCCGGCCGGGCCGTCGTCATCGAACGGTTCAACGAAAGGGCGGGGGCGGTGGAGCTGGCCCGGCGCTACGCCGCCATCGGGTCGTGACCTCAGCGGCGCCGCAGCATCCCGCAGGTCTCGAACACGAAGCGCCGGCTGGTGAGGGCGTAGGCGGCGCCGACCAGGGCCAGATAGGTGAAGCCCTGGGCGACCAGGCCGGGCAACGTCGAGCTGCGCCAGCCGGCGTGACGTAGCAGCTCCATCACCACAGCGGCGGCACCGGCCCCCGCCAGCTCGCGCCACACTAGGGCCGCAAGGTTGAGCGGCCCGAACAGCCGGGTCATGTACCGCTGGCGGACCACGTAGAAGGCGGCCGCCAGTACCACCAGCGACGCCGCCGCCCCGTTGAGCCCCCAGACCAGCAGCAGCGGGATGACGATCGTGACGATCCACACCGCCGCCACCACGCTGGCCGTCAGCTGCGGGCGGGTCACCCCGCGGGCGGCCAGGAAGACATCCCAGCTGTAACCGATGGCGTTGACCACCGCTGCCGCCCCCTCGGCCCGCACCAGGACGGTCGCCCGGTCCCACCGGGCGCCCAGCACCAGGACGAGGGCGGGTCGGCTGAACAGCACGATGCCGAGGCCGACCGGGGCGGCGTAGAGCACCGAGATACGGCACATGCGCACGAAGGCGGAGCGCAGCGCCGGAAGGGCGTCCTGCATCCGGCACAGGGCGGGGAAAACGGCGTCGGAGATCATCCCGTCGACCTGCAACGCCCGCGCCGCCCAACCCTGGGCCAGGTCCCAGTAGCCGACACCCGACATGCCGGTGGTGGCCGACACGACCATCACCCCCGACCATCCGGCGCTGGCCGACACGATGCCACCGGCCCAGATCGGCCAGCCAAATCCGAGGAAGCGCCGGACCACTGGCCGCTCCCACGCCAGGCCGGGGCGGACGGGGACGGCAACCAGCATCACGACAGCCGAGGCGGCCACCCCGGCCAGGGTGCCCGCCACCAGGCTCCATATCTGCAGGCCGGCGAAGGCGGCGCCGACCGTCACGCCGAAGCTCACGAGGGGAGACGTGGAGGAGATCAGCCGGCGCCGCAGATAGCGCATCTGGCGGAACGGGACGGCAGCAGGGAGTTCGGTGAACGCGGCGGAGAACACGGCCAGGCCCAGCAGGGACGTCACCGGCCACAGGATCGGGCGGTGGTAGGCCCAGGCCAGCAAGGGCGCCACCCCCTGGATGACCAGGAAGAAGATGCTGGCCAGGATGATCTCGAGGGTGAACGCCACCCGGTAGGCGGTGGCCAGATCGACCTCCCGCTCTTGGACGAGCTTGGTCGGCAGATCGATCGTCTTGATGGTCACGCCGATCATGACGCCGCCCATCGCCACCCCGAACACGCCGATCGTCGATGGGCCCAGCAAACGGGGGACGATGATCGCCTGGGCGATGGAGCAGGCGGTCAGCACCGCCGTGGCCACCAGGTTGATAACCGCCCCGCGGGCGACGAGGGGGGCGAGCTCCGCGCTCGAGGAGGAGACCATGTCTGGGCCCGGGACGGGCGGGATGGAGGTCACAGGAGCAGCGTGCGCTCCCGTAGGTTCGCCCTGAGCACCACCAGGGTCTCGTAGCTGTCCACCAGGCGGGCCATCACCCTATCGGTGGGACGCCCGGCGCCGTCTCTGAGCAAGTCGCGGGCCACCACCGCAGCGACGGCGGTCGGCCACACCCCCCGGAGCGGGCGTAGCAGCAATGTCGGCAAGAGCCCCAACAGGATCAGCGGCACCACGTGCGAGGGACGGTGCAGGTAGGGCCGCCAGATGATGCCGCGGACGCCCGGGTGCATCCGCACCACCCGGACCACGTCCCCCCACCGGCGCCGTGACCGCAGCTCGGATCTCCACGTGCCGACCACGACGTCGTGACGGACGACCGCCTCGGGGGCGAAGGCGATTCGCTCCCCATCCGCTTCCGCCCGCCAGCCTAGGTCGGTGTCCTCGCCCAGGGCCATCCGAAACGATTCGTCGAAACCGCCGAGGCGGTCGAGCAGCTGGCGGCGGTAGAGCATGTTGCAGGTGGCGTAGAAACGCGACGGGCTATCAACGGTCAGAGAGCGGACGAAGGGTCTCCCCAGCAGGTGGGCGAGCTCCGGGTCGGGGATGGTCCTTCCCTGCACCGCCGCGACCCGTTCGGCGTCGGCCACGGCGAGCAGGCCGCGCAGCCAGCCCGGTTCGGGGGCGCAGTCGTCGTCGGTGAAGGCGATCCACGTCGCCGCCGCGGCCCGCCAGGCCGCGTTGCGGGCTGCCGCTGGGCCGCGGTTCGGTCGCAGCCTGACCAGTCGAACCGGCGTGCCCGTGTTAGCCGAGCACTTCCGCACGACTTCGGCCACGGCGTCCTCGTCCGGCGAGCCGTCGTCGGCGACCACCACTTCGAAGCCCCCCGCGGGAGGGTCCTGGGCCAAGACGGCCGCCAGCGCCTTGGCCAGTTGGGCAGGGCGGTTGAAGGTTGGGATGCACACCGAGACGGTGGGAGCGGGTCCCGACACTCCCCCACGGTAGGCGATACTCACAGAATGACGAGGGTCGTCGTGAACGCGACGCGCCGCGACGTAGAGCTCGCCCGCCGCGGACCGGTTGACTGGGACGTGGCGTTCTACGCGTCCTTCCTCGACAACGGATTGGCCGGATTTGACGTCGAGCCGCTCGACCGGGGAAGGCGGTGGAGCTCGCGCCCAGTGGGCGCCCGGCTGCAGCGGGCCCGGCGGGCGCTGGCCGGCGAAGCCCCGGCGGCCCCCGACTACGACGTCCCCCCGATTCCGGCGCCCGACCAGTCCGACCCGGGGCCTCCTCCTTGGTGGCGGCGCCAGGGACGCCTGGCCCAGGCCATCGACGTGGTGGCACCGTCCGGCGGAGTGCGCGGGGTTCTGAGCCATCTCCGTATGCCGGTTTCGGCGGCCCGGCTGCCATGGCTGTGGAGCACCAACGGCGTGATCCCCGAGATCTGGAACTGGCGCTCCGGCCCCGAGCGGGAGCGCGTCAGGGACGAGCACGTGCGTCTGCACCACGACATCGGCCGCCGGGCCAGCCTGATCGCCTGCTGGACCCACTATGGTGCCGACCACCTGGTCGAGATGGCCGGCATCCCCGCCGAACGGGTGCGCACCGTCGTTCCGCCCTTCGGCCTGAGCGCGGCCCCGACAGCAGCGAGGTCCGAGGCCGACGAGCCCGCAGCGGTGTTCATCGCCGGGCTAGCCCGGCTCAAGGGGCTCGGCCTCGCTCTCGAAGCCCACCGCAGACTCGGAGGGTTCACCCTTCACGTGGTCGGGCCCCCGCCCCCACCCCAGCCCCCGCCGGGCACACTGTGGCACGGGCCCCTGCCTCCCTCCCGGGCGGCTGATCTCCTCGCCGGTTCCGATCTCCTCCTGATGCCGGCCGTCTACGAGACGTACGGGGTCACCTACCTCGAGGCCATGCGGGCAGGGGTGCCGATCGTGGCGTCGGCGCTCGGCACCGTCACCGAGGTGGTCGGCGACGCTGGGGTCCTCGTCGCGCCGGGCCAGCTCGACGACCTCGTCCCCGCCGTGGAACGGGTGTTGGGCGACCCGGAAACCCGACGGAAGCTGGCGGACCGGGGACGGCAGCGCTACCTCGACAACTTCGCGCCGGACGTCGCCCTCCGCACCTGGGAACCGGTGTTCCGCGAGGCCTTCGGGTGAGCCGGGCCAGCGCCGACGTCGGCGTGGTGATAGTCACGTTCAACTCCGCCGAGGACCTGGCCGGCTGTCTGCGCTCCCTGCCGCCCTGCTCGTCGGTGCTGATTGTGGACAACGGCTCGGTCGACGAGACGCTGTCGGTGGCTGAGGCGGCCGGAGTCAGCTGCGTGCCGACCGGTCAGAACCTCGGGTTCGGGGCGGCCGCCAACCTGGGGGCGGCCCGCCTGACCGAGCCGTTCCTGCTGTTGGTCAACCCGGATGCGATCCTTGGCCCCGGCGCGGTAGCGGCCCTGCGGTCCGCATTCGACGCCGAGCCTCGCCTCGCCATCGCCGGGGCCCGCCTCTCCTACCCGGGAGGAGGCGAGCAGCGATCGTGGTGGCCCTTCCCATCGGCGCGCCGAAGCTGGCGGCACGCCATCGGGATCTCACACTGGCGGCCCGTCGAGAGGCACCCCGACGGCACGGTGGAGAGCATCGTGGGCGCCGCCTTCATGGTGCGACGGGTGGCGTGGGACCAGCTCGGCGGGTTCGACCGGCGCTACTGGCTCTACGGCGAGGAGACCGACCTGTGCCGCCGGGCATGGGACTCCGGGTGGACCGTCAGGCTGGTGGACGAGGCCAAAGCCGTCCACCGGGTGGGCGGGAGCGCCGGCGGCGCCAGCGACCTCGTTTTTGAGCACTTCATGAGGTCGGCCGAGCTGTTCGTCCGCATCCACGAGGGACGGCGGGCCCTGGTGAGCCACCGGGTCGCCACCGTGGTGGGCGCCGCCCTGCGGGTGGTGCTGTGGGCCCCCTGGCCGGGCCGGGCGGGCCAGCGCCGCCGGGAGTGGAGGGCGCTACGGCGGGGACTGCGGGCGCTACGGAATCCGGCGACCGTCTGACCGGCCCGCATCCGCCGCCCGGTCGATGAGCTCGGCGAGGCGGGGACCGACCGCCTCCGGGCTGAAGTGGTCCACCCAGCGGCGGTGACCCCGGGTCGCCAGGGTGGAGCGAAGGTCGTCGTCGCCGGCCAACCGGATGAGGGCCGCCGCCACCTGCTCTGGGTCCGAGCCATCGACCTCCAGAGCGGTGCCAGCGGCACACTCCGCCGGCACCCCCCCACGGTGCACGATCTGGGCCACGCCCGCCGCCATGGCCTCGATGCCCGCCATGCCGAAGGACTCGGTGGAGCTCGGGAACAGGTGGACGTCGGCCGAGCGGAGTCGGGCCAGGACTTCGGGGCGGGGTCGCGGTCCCAGCCAGTGGACGTTGCTGGGCAGGTCGGGGGGCGGGGGGTCCGCCGTGATCACCTCGAGAGCCAGCCCGGGATCGACATGTCGCATGGCCTCCAGGGCGGCGGGCAGGTTCTTGAGCCAGCCGTAGGCTCCGACGAAGACGGCGGTGATATCGCCGGCGGTCCGGGACCACGGGGCGGGAAGGTCGACATAGACGAGGGGTGGCACCACCTCCACCTTGGCCATGTGCTCCTCGCCTAGCCACTCCTGAAGCCCGGCCCGACCCTTGTTGGACCAGCACTGCGTGAGCGCCGACGCGTCGATGAACCGGCGGTGGGTCTCGGCGGACCGTCGCGGGAACCACATTCCAGGGCGGTCGTCGAGGATGCCCTGGGTGCTCCACACCACCGGTAGGCGGGGTCGGGAGAGGGGGAAGGTGATGTTGCCGTAGAGGACCTGGGTGCCGGGCGGCACCCTCACCCGCCTCACCTGGGCGACGTCGCGCAGGCGGCGGTTGAGGCGGCTCGACCGGCCGGCCGGCGCCCGGGAGAGGAGGCGAGAAGCCCCCCGGGTCGCGGTGGCCGCCGTCTCGTGCCACCCGGCCATCCCCGTCGAGGGAACGACCGACCCCCCGCCCCACCTGATTAGGCACTCGTATAGGAAGCGGCGGTCCCAGTCGACCCTCGACCCGCCCGGCTCGGGGCCGAGCTCCCCGCCGGTGACGGGAACGGCCGTCTGCTTCAAGCGGCGCCCTTTCGCCCAGCGCGCAGGGCCTGCCGATAGACGTCGGCGATGGCGTCGCCGTGTCGGTCAGGCCGGTAACGCTCTCGCACGTGAGTGCGGGCGGCGGCGCCGATGCGGGCCCGGAGGGCCGGATCGCGGATGAGACAGGCGATCGAGCGGGCGAGGGCGGCGGCGTCGTCGGGGGGCACGAGCAGACCGGTGACGCCGTGGTCAACGATGTCGGCCGGTCCTCCTGCCCCGGTGGCGATGCAGGCGTGGCCCATTGCCATGCACTCGACGAGGGCGAAGCCGAACGGCTCGGGCCGGCGGGACGGGAACACGGCGATGCCGGCCCGGCGGGCGATGGTGGCGGGAGCGTCGGTGTATCCGGCGAAGGTGACCCGATCCTCCAGACCCAGCTGGGCGACCAGCTCCTGGAGCTGACGGCGGTATCCCTCGCCGCCCGGATAGACGTCGCCGACGAACGTGACCGCCGGCCGAAGGGCCCGGAGGGACGAGTCAGCCAGCGCCCGGACCAGGACGTCCTGTCCCTTCCAGTCGTTGATCCGCCCGATGCAGACAATCCCCTCGCCCCCCTCCGCCTGCTCGGCGGGAAGCGACGGGCAGTCGGCCACCACCACAGTCCGACGGCGCAGCCAGGGGGGCGCCTCGGCCCGGATGGCCTCGGACACGGCCACCACCCGCCGGGCGACGACCGAAAGCACCAGGCACCACGCCCACCACATCCACCGGCGCCCGGCGTAGGACTCGCGCACGTGGACGACCACTGGCTTGCGGGCGGCGGCCCCGGCCAGCACCCCGCCCACCACCACCGAGCTGTTGACGTGGACCAGGTCGTAGTCGCCGGCCAGGGGGGATAGCTCCCTGACCACTCTCGGCAGTCGGCGCAGGAGGCGAGCGACGCCGGCCATCCCCTCGACCCGGCGGAGGGCTCCGACCTCGCGCAGGGCGACCGTCACTCCCATCTGCTCGAGGTCAGAGCGGAGGGGACCGTCCTGCCCCAACACCACCGCCACGCGCAGGCGACGGTCGAGTAGGACGCCGGCCAATACCAGCAGGGCCCGGTCGGCGCCGTAGCGCTCGGCGTTCGGATGGATGAGCAGGACCGAGTTCATCAGGTCACCAGGCCCAGCAGCTCCTGGGCCACCTGCTCCCAGCTCCGGCGGCCCCCGGCCTCACGTCGTTCAGCGGCGCCGGAACCGTTCAGCGCCAGGGCCTTTTCCATCACGTCTTCCCAGTCGCCCACCGAGGCGAGGTGGGTGAGACCGCCGAACTCGTCGGTGGCGCCGTTGGCGGTGGAGACGACCGGGACTCCGGTGGCGAGATGCTGGGGGATCTTGATCGGGAAGGACTTCCGGTTGAACGGGATCTCTCGGTAGGGAACGACACCCACGTCGAGCGATGCCATGAGCCCGGGCAGGCTGGATGGAGGCTGCTGGCCCAGGGCCACGAGGCGGGGATGGGCCAGGGCCGAGCGCAGGCCGGGTTCGGGGGCCCCGCCAAACCGGGCTCCGACAACAAATGTCGTGCCGGGGTGGGAGGCGGCGGTCCGGGCCAGAAGGTCGGCGTCGAGCCTGAAATTGACGCTGCCGATGAAGCCGACCCAGGGCCGGGGCCCGGCGAGGAACTCGGCGCGGGCTGTGGCCCCGGCGAACTCGGCGTCACACCCGTGGGGGATGTAGGCCGCCTCGACGCCACGCCCCACCAGCTGCTGGGTGAGGGGCAGGGAGCAGGCCGCCACCCCCTGGGAGAGACGGCACAGCTCCCTCTCTCGGCGTTGTGCCGCCTCGACCGCAATGCCAGGCAGATCCTCCTGGCTGTCGGTGCAGTGGTAGACGGTCGGCTCGTCCAGAGCCGCCACCACGCCGCGGGCCTCGAGGGAGAAGGCGATTACGACATCGGGCCGCCCCAGCCGCGATCTGACCCCCCGGGCCAGGAAGACTGCGTTCGCCCGCTGGCCGGCGGCGGAGTTCTGGCCGGGCAGGACGCGAGGCCCCCACACCCAGAGCCGGTCCTGCACCTGCTCGTCGCGGGGGTGGCGCAGATCCGCCCAACGCTGCCGGTGGCGGACGAGGGACAAGGGGCTCACCGGAGGCTCCACATACAACACGTCGTGTCCAAGGTTGGCCAGAGCGAGGGCTACGAAGTGCTTGCTCAGCCGGAAGCTGGACCAGCGGGCGGAGGAGACCAGGGCGACGCGCAAAGAGCCGGTCACGACAGCCGGTCGACGAGTTCGAAAACCTGGCGGGCGGCCCGATCCCACGAGTAGTAAGCCGCCGCGCTGGCGGCCTCGTCCCAAGTGCGCCGGTACAGCGACTCGTCGTTCAGGCAATCGACGATCTTGTCGGCGAGCTCCTCGGGATCGTCACTGTCAACCAGCGCCCCGTTGCGTCCCGGCTCCACCAGCTCGGGCATGGCGCAGGCGTTGCGGGCAACGCACGGCAGTCCGCGTGCCAGGGCCTCGGCGAAGACGATGCCGAGAGCCTCGAAGCGGGACGGCATCAGGAACAGGTCATGCTCGTCGTACAGGGGGCCGACAGACGCGAGAGGGAGGCGCCCGCGGAAGTCCACTCCGGGGGGAGGCGGCTCGGGGTAGGGCCATTGGCGGGGTCCAACGACGGTGACGGAGACGTCGACGTGGCGCGCCCGGAGGAGCTTGACCGCCTCGACCACCAGGTCCCCCCCTTTGGGCCGAAACACCTTCCCCACGAACAGAAGCTTCCTGCGCTCTCGCTCCCATCGCCGGCGCGGCGGCGCCGTAGGAGGGGGCGTGTTGACCCCAGGGTGGACGGTGTGAACCCGGGCCCCGTCGATGGTGTGGTCGCGCAAGTGACGGGCCAGCCAGTGGCTCATGGCCAGGACGCCGGCCGCCGACTCGAGGATGCGGTTCTGACGATCGCGGAACTGCTGCACGACCCGCCGGGGCACCTCGGGCAGATACGGGGCCGCCCCGTGCTCCCAGTAATCGAGCAGCAGGTCCATGCTCAAGTCGATGAACACCAGATACGGGCGGCGAACCACCGCCATGTCCAGCACCTGAAGGACCGCGTCGGCGCCGGCCGCCGCCGCCCGCCGTTCGATGATGCGGGCGTCCAGCTCGGCGAGGGCCCGCGACTGGTTCCAGCTCGAGCGCCACCGCCCGTGCCACCGCCGGACGTGGGTCACCCGCAAAGTGGAGCGCAGCCAGCCAGGCAGCTCGACGCCGACGTCGACCAGCTCCCCAGCCTCCACGAGGGCGGCGCGGAAGTTCCACGGGATGTGGGACCAGGTGGCGGGCGCGTCCTCGTCCCACTGGCACGCGAAGCCGAGACGAGGCACGGGCACACGGTACGTTGTCGCCCGGTGGCCGATCCGGACCGTGCCATAACGAGCCGGGTGGCCGTCGTCGTGCCGACGCGGAATCGTCGCCACCTGCTGGGTCAGGCCCTCGGCGGCCTGCGGGGGCAGTCGCGTCCTCCGGACGAGATCGTGGTGGTGTCGGACGGATCCACCGACGGGACCGACGAGCTGGTCGAGACGCTGCCGATCAGACTGGTGCGCACCTCCGGGGTCGGCTCCGCCGGCGCCCGCAACGCCGGCTGGAAGGCGACCGAAGGCGACCTGATCGCATTCCTCGACGACGACTGCGTCCCCGACGCCGACTGGCTCAGCCGGCTCCTAGCGCCCTTCGACGATCCGCGGGTCGGCCTGGTGCAGGGGCGTACCCGACCCGCCCGGGCGCTGGACGTGGGAGAACGGTCAATCTCGGTGGAGACGGAGACCGGGCTGTACGAGAGCTGCAACATCGCCTACCGCCGCACAGCGCTGCAGGAGGTGGACGGGTTCGACGAGTCGTTCACCCGACGGTTCGGCCCGTTCGGCGAGGACACGGACCTGGCCTGGAGGGTCAAGCGGCTCGGTTGGGAGAGCCGGTTCAACAGCGACGCCGTCGTCAGCCACGACGTCTCCGCTCAGTCGTTGGGGGACCTGGTGAGAGCGGAGTGGCGCCGCGGGCTGTTCCCCGACCTGGTGCGCCTCATCCCAGAGCTACGGCCGCGGATGGCCAGACCCCCGTGGTTCCTGCGCCGCCACAGCCCGTTGGCCCAGCTACTCGTCCTGTCCCTTGTCCTGGCCCCCCGCCGACGGGCCGCCCTGCTCCTCACGCTGCCCTATTGGTGGTGGCTGGCCCGCAACCGGCCGCCCCGGGGGATGCCCCGCCAGGTCCTCGGCGACCTGGTGGCCTCGGTCGCTCTGCTACGAGGCTCCGTGCGGGCACGGAGGATCCTGCTCTAGAAAGGTCCCGATGGTGAGGAGACGGACACGGTGGCGGTGGGCCGCCGGCGGCGGACTGGTGGGCCTGGCCCACCGCCTCGAAGGGAGGTACGCCTCGTACATCCCCCTCGAATGCCCGCCGTCGGCGACCAGCCGACCTCGCTGGGGCCACGGGCGGGCCAGCCACCCGCGGCTCGACTCCTACCTCGCCGGGCATGTCGACGACTACCGACGATCGATCGCCGCGGTGGCGGAGTCCGTCCCCGACCTACTCCGCATCCCCCGGTCCTCGGGCGAGCCGGGGGTGCCCCAGTGGGATCAGGGGTTCCTGCCCGTGTTCGACGCCGCCGTCCTTTACGGGCTGGTGCGCTCGACGAGACCCCGCCAGTACCTGGAGGTGGGGTCGGGCAACTCGACGCTGTTCGTGGCCCGGGCCCGCCGCGACGGTCAGCTGGCGACGAAGATCGTGTCCGTCGACCCGGCCCCCCGGGCCGACGTGGACCACCTCTGCGACCACCTGATCCGCCGCCCGCTGGAGAGCACTGACCTCGCCCAGTTCAGCGCCCTCGAGGCCGGCGACATGCTCTTCGTGGACGACTCCCACCGGGTGTTCATGAACTCCGACGTCGTCACCTTCTTCCTGGACGCACTGGCCTTGATCGGTCCCGGGGTGCTGGTCGGAATCCACGACATCTTCCTGCCCGACGACTACCCGCTGGACTGGGCCGGCTACTTCCTGAGCGAGCAGTACCTGCTGGCCGCCTACATCCTCGGCGGCGCCGCCCGGATCAAGCCGGTCCTGGCGTCGTGGTACTGCTCGAACCGCCCCGAGCTGCGCCAGCCGCTCGACGGTTTGCTGACCGCTCGGGAGATTCAGGGGCTGGAGACCCGGGGCTGGTCCTTCTGGTTCGTCACCGGCTAGCGGACCGCCGGCGCAGCACGGCGTAACGCAGATAGGGCGGCCGAGGAACAGTCCGTTCGAGGGCGTACTCCACCGGACCCCGGACGAAGCCGGGCACCCGGGCCAACGGCCCACCCCTAGGGCGCGAGAGCCAGCGGAAGTAGGGCTGGACCGTCTCCACTGCCAAGCCGGCCTCCCCGGCGGCGGCCTGCCACTGACCCAACGAGCGGAACCGGACGTGGCCCGCCTCCTGCACGGTCGCCGGCCCGAACCCGTCAGAGCAAACAAGCACCCCGCCGGGAGCTAAAACCCGGGTGATCTCGGCCACGGCGTAACGCCACTCGGTGTCGTCGGTGATGTGGTAGGCGACGTCGAGCATGGTGACCAGGCCGTAGGTGGCGTCCGGTCTGGGAACGGCCTCGCGACCCAGGTGGCAGGCGAACAGCGGCATCGGGCGGCTGAGCAGCGGCGCCAATCGGTCGACCAGCTCCTGGTCGAGGTCGCACCCCTCGGGGGAAAATCCCAGGCCGATCAGCTGCTCGAGGACCCAACCGGTGCCACTACCGAGATCGAGGGCCGGGGCGGCCCTCGGCACCGCCTTTACCGCTTGGCGCAGGGCCCGGGCCTTGGCCCGGTACAGCCAGCGGTTGTAAGAGACCGAGTAGGCCAGGTGACCCACCCCCCGCAGGTTGAAGTTCTGCGTGAGCCGGTCGCGCCAGTATTCGGCAGGGCGGTAGCTGTCGGGGCCAGCCACGGGCCGGTCAGCGTCTCACGGCAGGCCCGTCACGCCGCCGAAGCCGGCCGGGACTGAGTCGGGCCCACGGCATCGGATGCCGCGGTGGCACCCCACCTGCGCCGCAGGCGGAGGAAAGGCGCCTCGACCACCCAGTAGCTGACGGCGGCGATGGCGATGCAGATGGTCCCGCTGACGGCGAGGTGGCCGAGATAGCCCCCGAGGTGGCGACGGGCGAGGTAGTCGACGATCGGCATGTGCCACAGATAGAGGCTGTAGGAGGCGATGCCGAGAGCCGCCAGCGGCCGCCACCCCAATGCGCCCACGAGACGTGAGCGGGCGAGGGGGAGGACACACGCCCCCAGGAGCAGCAACGACGCCGCACCCGCCAGCAGGTCCCACTGGTAGCGGTAGAAGATGAGCGCCCAGCAGGCAGCCGACGCCGCCACCCAGACCCAGCTGCGGCCGAGTAGTTGCCCGCTCCAGTCGGTGCCCCGCGCCTCGGCGCCGACCCGGACGAGGGCGAGCATCATGCCGGGGATGAAGAAGTAGAAGGTGGCGGGCAGGTTGTACTGGACGAGGGGGCTGGGGTGGGCGGAGTGGAGGAAGGCGACCCAGCGGTAGGCGCCGAACACTCCGGCGGCGAGGACGAGCAGGGCGCCAGCCCGGACGAGTGATCCCCGGCTCAGCCCGCTGATGACCAGGGCGATGAGGGGGAGCAAGAGGTAGAACATGATCTCCACCACCAAGGACCACATGGGGCCGTCGTAGCGGCTGACCGTCCGGTGGGAGAAGTTCTCGGTGAAGGTCAAGAATCGCACCCACACGCCGGCGGGGGCGTGGAGGACGATCAGGTAGGTGACGGCCACCACGTAGTAGAGCGGCAGGATGCGCACAGCCCGGTTGCGGGCGTAGCGACGAAGGTCCACCGGGCCCGCCCCCCCGAAGCTGCGGCGGGCAAAGGGCAGATACAGCAGGTAACCGGAGAGGCAGAAAAACAGGTAGACGCCGAACCCGCCTCCGAGGAGGCTGCGGTGCCACCAGCTGCTGTAGGCCGCCGGCCCGTAGTTCAGGTTTCCGCCGTAGACGTGGCCCTCGAGCACCCCGAGGGCGGCGAGCGCCCGGAGCGACTCGACCCGGGCCGAACGCAGCTCTCCTGCCTGCTCGACGACCGAGGGCATCACCGCTCCATGATGGCGCGCCGCGGTCTGGAGATGCAGCTAGGGGATGTGGATTCCGCTGATGGCCCGGCTGATGATGAGCCGCTGGATCTCCGAGGTGCCCTCGAAGATCGTGTAGATCTTGGCGTCGCGATGCCAGCGCTCGACCGGGTATTCGCGGACATACCCGTAGCCACCGAGGATCTGGATGGCTTGCTCGGTCACCCACACCGCGGTCTCGCCGGCGTAGAGCTTGGACATCGAGCCCTCGCCCGCCTCGAAGCGCTTCCCCTGGCGGCCCATCCAGGCGGCCCGATGGACCAGCAGGCGGGCGGCGTCGGTGCGCATCTTCATGTCGGCCAGCTTGAAGGCGATGCCCTGGTTCTCGATGATCGCCCGGCCAAACTGCTTGCGCTCCTTGGCGTACTCGAGGGCGTACTCGTAGGCGGCCCGGGCGATTCCTACCGCCTGGGCGCCGACGACCGGACGGGAGGCCTCGAAGGTCGCCATGGCCGCCTGGGAGCTGGCCCGCTTCCCCTCGCGGGCCTTGGCGATCCGCTCGTCGAGCTTCTCCTTGCCACCGAGCAGGCACCGGCCAGGCACCCGGACGTCGTCGAGGATCACCTCGCCGGTGTGGGAGGCGCGGATCCCGTGCTTCTTGAACTTCTGGCCCAGCGACAGGCCGGGCGTGTTGGGCGGCACTATGAAGCTGGCCTGCCCTCTGGATCCGAGCGCCGGTTCCACCGAGGCCACCACCACGTGGATGTCGGCGATGCCCCCGTTGGTGATCCAGATCTTCGTGCCGTTGAGGACCCACTCGTCCTTGGCCTCGTCGTAGACGGCCCGGGTGCGGAGTGAACTGACGTCGGACCCGGCGTCCGGCTCGGACACGGCGAAGGCGGCCAGCTTGATGTCGTCGGGGGTGCCGAAGCACTGGGGGCACCACTCCACGATCTGCTCAGGGGTGCCGTTGGCGAAGATGCCGGCCACCCCCAGGGTGGTGCCAAAGATGGCGAGGGCGATGCCCGCGTCGCCCCAGGACATCTCCTCATTGACCAGGCACATGAGCAGTCCGGCCGGGTCTCCGAAGCAGTTGGCCACGAAGTCGAAGGAGTAGATGCCGATCTTGGCGGCCTCTTCGATGATGGGCCAAGGGGTCTCCTCCCGCTCGTCCCATTCGTGGGCGGCGGGGCGGATTACGTTCTCGGCGAAATCGTGGACCCACTTCTGGATCTGGAGCTGATCCTCGTTGAGCTCGAGGGAGAACTGACTCATTCGCGCACCTCTCGGCCGGAGTTACCGGATGGTAACTGGTCGTTCCGGCGAGCCGCCACCACACCCGGGCGCGATTTCTCGATCGGAATCCCGTCATGGACGGCTGACTGCCCCGTCAAGTGGGGCGTGGACGGTGCCGAAGCTCTAAGGAGGGCTGGCGACCCCGGCGCGGTCCCCGCGGTCGCCGGTCCCTGCTGTCACCTCACACCGGACAGATCCTCCGGAAAGCTCACGAAATGGCCTCAGCCGCCGATCACACGAGTAGCCGGGCCGTGAAGCGGGCAGGAACTGCCGCGGGGTACGAAGAATCTAAACGGCGGAGCTGGGGTCGTTTACCCGAGGAGGCGGCATGGCGCAGAGGGTCGATCTGACCGGCGCAGCGATCGCCGACGACGAGTTGGCGAGAGCCGCCGCCGCCGGTGATTCCACATCATTCGACGAGCTGTACCGCCGCCACGCCGAGGCGGCGTGGCGGGTGGCCTACGCCGTCACGTCCAACCGAGACGACGCCGCCGACGCCGTCGCCGAGGCGTTCACCAGGGTCTTCACCGCCCTGACCGCCGGCCGTCTGGCTGACATGGAGCGGTTCCGGCCTTACCTGCTGGCTACCACCCGCAACGCCGCCATCGACGTGCTGCGGCGGGGGGGACGGGTCCGCCCGGTGGACGAGCTGCCCCATAGCGAGCCCGGCAGCGTCGATTCGTCCGACCGGCTGGTCGACAAGCTCGACGCCTCGCTGGTGGCCGCGGCCTTCCGCAGCCTGCCCGAGCGGTGGCGTTCCGTGCTCTGGCTGACCGAGGTCGAGGGGCTGGCCCCGTCCGAGGCCGCCGGCCTGCTCGGGGTTTCGCCGAACGGCGCCGCCCAGCTGGCCGTGCGGGCCCGCGCCGGGCTGCGCCAGCGCTACCTGCAGGCCCACCTCCGCACCGAGGTCCACGACGACTGCCGCTACACCGTGGAGCGCTTGGGCGCCTACGTCGGCGGCGGCCTGGCTCCCCGCGACATCGCCAAGGTCGACCAGCATCTCGCCGGTTGCGAGGAGTGCCGGGCCCGCCTGGCCGAGCTCGAGGACCTGGGCGGCACGCTGCGCCGGGCAGTTCTGCCGTTGCCGCTGGCCCTCGGCGCCCTGGCCTGGGATCACTGGCACAAGGTCTCGACCGGCACCCTCGCCGCTCACCGGGCCCGCAAGGTCGTGTCCCTGCCCGGCCAGCGGGCGCTGATGGGCGCCAGCGTCGGTCTCCTCGGCCTCGGCATCATCGGGGCCACCATCGTGGGCCAGCCCCCCTTCGGATCGGGCGCCAGCCGGCCGGCGGCCGCCGCCCCGGTGGGCAAGCCGGTCGTGGTCCAGGAGACGGCGGCCAAGGCCAACCCGGCCGCACCCGCCCTGCCGATCGCGCTGGCGCCCCCGCCTGCACCGGTCGCCACACCGGAGCCCGCCACCGCTCCGCCCGCCCAGGTGGCTGCTCCCGTGGCCAGCCAGCCGGCGCCTCCGGTAGCCCCGGTGAACGCCCCGGCGGCGTCGACGACTCCCCTGAGCAGCCTGCCGCTCCCTCTCCCGCTTCCCCTCGGATCGGGCGGAGGGTCGACGGGCGGGTCCACGACCCCGATCGCCCAGGTGACGACCTCTGCCGACCTCGCTCCGGCCCCCACCGCCACGGTGTCGGCCGGTGCCGGAACCGGCTCGACCGTAGGTGCATCGGTTGGTGGCGCCGGTGTGGGGAGCACCCCCCCCACCACCACTAGTCCCGGGGTGACCGTCTCGGTGTCGACCCAGGCCACCGGCACGACGTCGCTTAACGCTCCCCTCCCCTAGGGGGCCGTCCCCGACGGGCTCAGGGCGTCGGAGCCTGCCTGACGCGCGTTCCCGTCGGGCTGTTCTCCACGATCCACCCGCCGGCGGAAAGCTCGGCCCGGATGGCGTCGGCGGTGGCGAAGTCGCGCTGGGCCCGGGCCTCGTCGATGCGGGCGCAGGCGGCCACCACGTCCGCCGGAACGTCCCCGGTCAGATAGGGCGCCAGCCCGAGGGCGCCGGCCACGGTCGCCACGGTGGCGGCGATCCGCTCCGCGTCTTCCCCGCCGCCGGTGTCGGCGGCCGCGTTCCCCCGTCGGATCAGATCGAACAGCTGTCCGGTGACCGGAGGCGTGTCGAGGTCGTCGTCCATCCGCTGGCGGAAGCGGGCCAACTCCTCGGCGTCGGCGCGACTGGCGAGGGCCGCGGCGTCGGCGTCGTCGAACGCGTCGCGAAACCGGAGGGCGAACGTGTCGAGGCCGGTGAGCCCCCGCACCGCCTGGTCGACGGTCGACACCGTCACCTCCATCGGAGACCGGTAATGGGACTGCAGGACGAGTAGCCGGTAGGCCCGGGCGTCGGTGCGGGCCAGGAGGTCAGTGAGAGAGGTGAAGTTGCCGAGTGACTTGGACATCTTCTCCCCGGCCACCTCCACGAAGGCGTGGTGCATCCAGTGCCGGGTGAACTTCTTGCCCAGGGCGACGGCCTGGGCCCGTTCGTTCTCGTGGTGGGGGAACTTCAGGTCGAGGCCGCCGGCGTGCAGGTCGAACCCGTCGCCCAGGAGGTCGAGCGACATGACGACGCACTCGGTGTGCCAGCCGGGGCGGCCCTTGCCCCACGGGGACTCCCACCACGGCTCGCCCGGCTTGGAAAGCTTCCAGAGGGCGAAGTCGGTCGGTGAGCGCTTGGACTCGTCGGACTCGACCCGGGCCCCGGCCCGCAACGACTCCAACGGCTGTCCGGCGAGCAGGCCGTAGCCGTCCAGAGCCTCGGTGGCGAAGTACACCCCGTCGGGAGCCTGGTAGGCGTAACCGCGCTCGAACAGCTGTCCGATCAGCTCGACCATCCGCTCCACGTACTCGGTGGCGTGGGGGATGTCGTGGGGCCTCAGCACCCCCAGACGGTCGACCGCGTCCCACCAGGCTCGCTCATACTGCTCCGCCACCTCGGTGGACGAGCGTCCCTCGCGCTCGGCCCGCTGGATGATGTTGTCGTCGATGTCCGTGACGTTGGAGACGTGGTGGACGTCGACGCCGGTCCACTCGAGATAGCGACGCAGCAGGTCGTAGACGAGGGCGGCGCGGCCGTGGCCGATGTGGGGGACGTCGTAGACGGTCAGGCCGCAGACGTACATGGAGAAGCGGCCGGGCTGGGCCGGCTCGATGTCGACAACCTCGCCCAATGCGGTGTCGTGGAGCCGCAGCACCCGGGTACCGTAACCGGACGATGCGACCGACCGTGCCCGATAAGCCAGCCTTGGAGGGCCTCGAAGAGAAGTGGACGGCCCGCTGGGAGGAACAGTCCACGTTCCGGTTCGACCGGACTCGAACCCGGCAGGAGATCTTCGCCATCGACACCCCGCCCCCCACGGTCAGCGGCACCCTGCATGTCGGCAGCGCCTACTCCTACACCCACACCGACCTGGTCGCCCGCTTCCGCCGGATGCGGGGCCAGGAGGTGTACTACCCGATGGGCTGGGACGACAACGGCTTGCCCACCGAGCGCCGGGTGCAGAACCACTACGGGGTCCTGTGCGACCCCTCCCTGCCCTACGACCCGGACTTCCGCCCACCGGAGAAGCCGGGCAAGCAGCCGGTCCACGTCTCGCGGCCGAACTTCGTCGAGCTGTGCCACCGGCTGACGGCCGAGGACGAGCAGGCCTTTGAGGCGGTCTGGCGGCGACTCGGGCTGTCGGTCGACTGGTCCCTCAACTACGCCACCATCGACGCCCGGTCCCAGCGGGCCTCCCAGCGGGCGTTCCTGCGCAACCTGGCCCGGGGCGAGGCCTATCAGGCCGAGGCGCCGACCCTCTGGGACGTCGACTTCCGCACCGCCGTCGCCCAGGCCGAGCTGGAGGACCGCGAGGTGCCGGGCGCCTACCACCGGCTGCGGTTCCCCCGGGCCTCCGGCGACGGCCCCCCGGTGGAGATCGAGACCACCCGACCCGAGCTGATCCCCGCCTGTGTCGCGCTGGTCGCCCACCCCGAGGACTCGCGCTACCAGCCGCTGTTCGGCTCGGAGGTGCTTACGCCCCTGTTCCGGGCGCGCGTTCCGGTCGTCGCCCATACCCTGGCCGACCCCGAGAAGGGCTCGGGGATCGCCATGATCTGCACCTTCGGCGACCTGACCGACGTCACCTGGTGGCGCGAGCTGCAACTACCGGTCCGGGGCGTCGTCGGCCACGACGGCCGGCTGCGGACGGTGGACTGGTCGGACCCGGCCTGGGCGCCCAGCGACGACCCCGCCGCCGCCCAGCGGGCCTACGACGAGCTCGCCGGCAAGACGGTGCGCCAGGCCCAGGCCCGCATCGTTGAGCTCCTGCGCGACTCCGGTGAGCTGGTCGGCGATCCGAAGCCCATCACCCATCCGGTCAAGTACTTCGAGAAGGGCGACCGGCCCCTCGAGATCGTCACCAGCCGCCAGTGGTACATCCGCAACGGGGGCCGCGACGCCGCCCTGCGCGAGGCGCTCATCGCCCGAGGCAAGGAGCTGCGGTGGCACCCCGACTTCATGCGGGTCCGCTACGAGGACTGGGTGAACGGCCTGACGGGGGACTGGCTGATCAGCCGACAGCGCTTCTTCGGCGTCCCCTTCCCGCTGTGGTACCGGATCGCCGGGGACGGGTCCGTCGACTACGCGCGACCGCTGATCCCTGACGAGGTCCGCCTTCCCATCGACCCGACTACCGACGTGCCTGACGGCTACACCGAGGACCAGCGCAACCAGCCAGGCGGCTTCGCCGCCGACCCCGACGTCATGGACACCTGGGCCACCTCCTCGGTCACCCCTCAGATCGGGGGCTTCTGGGAGGACGACCCGGATCTCTTCGCCCGCGTCTTCCCCATGGACCTGCGCCCGCAGGCCCACGACATCATCCGCACCTGGCTCTTCGCCACCGTGGTGCGGGCCCACTTCGAGCACGGCAGCCTGCCGTGGTCGGACGCGGCGATCTCCGGGTTCATCTACGACCCCGACCGCAAGAAGATGTCAAAGTCGAAGGGCAATGCCGTGACCCCCATCGACCTGCTCGAGGAGTTCGGCAGCGACGGCTTCCGCTACTGGTCGGCCAGCGGGCGGCTGGGCGCCGACACCACCTTCGACACCGCCCAGATGCGGGTAGGGCGACGATTGGCCATCAAGCTGCTCAACGCGTCGAAGTTCGCCCTGTCGCGGGTCGAGGACTCCACCTACGACCTGGCCGCGGTCACCGAACCGCTCGACCGGTCCATGCTCTCGCACCTCGCCCAGGTGGCGGCGGAGGCGACCGAGGCGCTCGAGGCCTACGACCACAGCCGGGCCCTGGAGCGAACCGAGTCGTTCTTCTGGTCGTTCTGCGACAACTATCTCGAGCTGGTGAAGGCCCGGGCCTACGGCTCGGGCGGCCCGGAGCGGGCCGCCTCGGCCCAGGCGGCGCTGGCCGCCGCCCTGTCGACCATCCTCAGACTCTTCGCTCCGTTCCTGCCCTTCGTCACCGAGGAGGTGTGGTCGTGGTGGCAGGAGGGGTCGATCCACCGGTCGGCGTGGCCTTCCTCGAGCGACCTGACACCAGCCGGCGGATGGACAGGGGCCGCGGGCAGCGACCCCGAGATCCTCGATGCGGTGTCGACTGTGCTGGCCCGGGTGCGCAAGGCCAAGACCGAGTCGTCGGTGTCGATGAGGGCCCCGGTGGAGCGGGTCCGGGTGGTCGACACCCCCGAACGGGTCGCCCTCATCCGGGCGGCGGCCGACGACCTACGGGAGGCCGGATCGATCTCGTCGCTCGACCTCGACACCGGCGAGGAGCGGATCGAGGTGGCGCTGGCTGAGGCGCCCTGACCCGCGACATCGTTAGGGCAATTTAAGAAAAAGCTTCCTTATATCCAGAAGGACCGAAACTGCCGATTGCCGAATCCTGGTCGAGGCGGACGGTCTCGAGCCTCTCGGTACCCGTCGTCCGCCCCGCTGGAGGGCCGCGGCTCGCCAGCTCTCGTGGAACCCGACAGGCAAGGAGACCAAGGACTCATGAGAAGGAAGACGATCACTCGTCTGGCGCTGGGGGCTTCTCTGGTGGCCGGCCCGGCGGCAGGCGTGCTGTTGACGGGGCCGGCGGCTCACGCCACCGGGCCGAACGGTGCCGCCTGCGCCACCGGGGCGCAACCGACCGACTCGGCGACCACAGCTGACACCGCCGCCGGCGGCTGGGCGGGGACCCTGGCCTCGGGCTCGATCCAGGTCGGCTACACCACCACGGCCGGAGGCACACCCACGATCGTGGCCACCATCTCCGCCCCCGGGCCCTTCGCGAGCCAGACCGGAATACCGGCCGGGGACTTCCCCTACTGCAGCGTCTCCGGGGACGGCTCGGTGGTGGTGGGCAGCCCGACCGGGTAGCCCTTTGCCTCGCCCGTCAGGTGCTGGGGGAGCCCCTACTGGGCTCCCCCAGCACCGTTTAGGCGGTATCGCCGGTACAAGCCCCTGCTGCCGGCCAGATAAAAAAATCCTCTTTCTGGTGAAGGAATCCTAAAGGCGTTTAACGAACCTCCGGCCGGCATCGGCTGATCTATCCGGGTTCGTGGCCATCACCACCAGCCGCCGACGCCAGAGGGGGGGCACGGAAGGCCCGTGATCCCTGCCTGACAACAGGAGGAGATAATGCGGAAGATCCTGACCTCGACCCTGGTCGGGGCGGTCGTGGTGGGCGGCCTGGCACTGTCGGCCGGCGTCGCCGGCGCCAACTCGAGCTGCGGCAGCGCCGGCGTGAACCCCAGCTACACGGACGCCGCCGGCAACAGCGGCGTTCAAGTCTGCACCAACGGCACCCCCGTCCAGGGCACTGTGACCGCCGCCGGCAGCGCCTCGACTGCGACCGGCTACGTCGTGGCCGACGGAAGCCCGTCCAACTCCGGGGCCCTTTCCGGCTACATCGGCGCCGACAACAAGGGCATCGTCGGCTGCTCCTCGGGTGACTACACCCCCGGCGCCACCGACTCGTACACCCCGGCCTCCGGCCAGAACAATGCCATCCTGCTGTTCAGCAACCCGACCGGGGCACCGGCCCCGGGCTCCTCGGGCCCCTGCGCCGTCTCGGCGCCGTAGTCGGCAAACCAACAAGCAACCAGCAACCTTTCGAGGGGGCCCCTCCGGGGCCCCCTCGAACTTCATCGCTACATTCCGCCCCGTGCTGCGTCGTCGGTCGTCCGTCCTGGTCGCCGTTGTGCTCCTGACGTCGGGATGCGCAGCCAGCGCGCCGAAGCAGGCGGTCCCGCCGGGGCGCCAGAACCGAGCTAGCACCAGCACCTCCACGACCACCGGCGCCACCACTGCGCCCACCCCGCCCGCCACCCGACCCACCAGTCCGGCTAGCCAGCCCGGGCCCGGCTCCGACGCCACCGCGGCCATGGCGGCTCTCGACCTCTATCTGCAAGGAATCGCCAACCGGGACTCGGCACAGATGCTGAGGTACTCGACGGGGGCGGCCGCTGGGCTCGGCTCCGTCCGCCTGACCGTGGCGCAGGTGAACCAGGCCCGGGGCGGCACCACCACCGTGGCCGTCACCAGCGAGTCGGTCAGCCCATCGTCGGTCTCGGCCGGGGCTGTGACCTTGTCGGGCACGGTTCAGCTGCGGACCGAGGTGAAGGGATCCCAGGGCGACCAGGTCTCTACCAGCACCCTGAGCGGGCCGATCCAGCTGATCTCGGTCCACGGGGCCTGGCAGGTGTCCGACTTCCGGTATGACGGCGCCCCGATGGCCTTCACCCCGGAAGGAGCCCAGCAGACCCAAGGGCAGGTGACCCTGTCGGTAGCCTTCGTTCTCTCCTACGGGCAGGCCACCGCCGCCCTGGTCGGGCTGGGCGCCGCCTCGGGCAGCGCCTCCATTGCCCTCCAGCAGACCTCCCTCGTCACCCAGAACGGAGCCAGCGAGACCGGGCAGGGAATTTTCACCAGCACAAGCCGACCGACCGGCGTTTTCACTTACGCCCGCGCCGGGGCCGTCCCCACCCGGCTTCTAGCCAGCTTCAAGGACAGCTCGAGCCGGCCGGTGAACTTCGACGTCGCCCTGGCCGGCAAACCCTCCTGAGCCCGCCATAACCACCGAAACCGGGGGGTGTCGGTCTAGAAGCGCCTAAGCGGCCCGGTAAAGAGTTTTCTTCCCAGAACAGCAGGAACCGCCACCCCGGGTGACGAATCCATGGCGCGTAACGCCCCGGGTGTCCGGGCAGAACCGCCGCCGCCTTCACTCAACCCCCTCCTGCCTGGTGCCCCCAGCATCACCCGCGGACGGTCCGCGGCAACCAAGACGGAGGACAACTTGAAGATCCGCACCATGGCTGTAGCGGGTGGCGTGCTCGGCCTCGCCGCCCTTGGGACCATCCCGGCGCTGGCCGTGGCCCCCACCAGTTCCTGCACCACCACCGCCCCGACCGCGGGCGGCACACAGACGGGGTTGCCGGATGGCAGCACGGTCTGGGCCAACGGCAGCGCAAGCGGCGGCGACGCGGGAATCACCGGCACCAGCGGCTACCTCTACGCCTCGGGCAGCCCGACAAGCGGTGGAAGCGTGCAGGGCGCCTACACCGCGGCCACGCCCACGGGGCAGGCAGGCCCCAACGGTTACCTCAACGTGGGCAACGCGCCGAGCGCCTGCCTCTCCGGAGGGGGCCAGGGCGTCACCGCCCCGTAACCAGTAGCTACCAGAAGTGCCGAGGAGGGGCCTTCCGAGGCCCCTCCTCGCGCGTCGGCCTTCCGCCCGGATGTGACGAAAGGTCCGGAACACAGTCGTTCTCACTGCTCGCGGGGGTACCGACGCCAACCCTTCGGATTGGCTACCGTCGCCCCGGCTTACGGCCTTGGAGGAAGCATGCGACGTGTCAGTGAGGTCCGCGCCCGGCTGACCGGGGCAGTAGCTCTGCTGCTGACTCTCTCGGGAGCCGTAGCGATGATGCCGACCGCGGCATCGGCCACCGCCAGCTTCACGCTCCAGCGGATCGCTGGGTCAGACCGCTACGCGACCGCTGGCGCGGTGGACCAAGCGGCGTTCCCGTCCGGCGAGCCGACCGCCCTCCTGGCCGACGGCGTGCCCGGTCACCAGTCCGATGCCCTGTCCGCTGCCGGGGTGGAGGGGTCCTACGGCCTCGGCGTCCTGCTAACCGACAACACCAACACCGTTCCCAGCTCCACCACTGCTGCCCTGCAAGCCAACAAGGTCTCCAAGATCGTCGTGCTAGGAGGGACTGGAGCCGTTTCCCAGGCGCAGATCAGCGCCTTGCAGTCCGCCGGCTACCAGGTATCCACGCCTTACCAGGGCACGACCCGCTACCAGACGATGAAGATGGTCGACGAGTCGATGGGCGGCGCCGGAACGGACGGGTCCGGGAATCCCACCGCCATACTCGCCTCGGGCGAGGACAAGCACCTCGTCGACGCCCTGGCCGCCGGCGGCCTCGCCTATTCCCGGAAGTTCCCCATCATCCTCACCAACTCCTCGGGTCCTGGCCTCCAGCCCGAGGCCCAGCAGGTCATCTCCGATATGGGGATCAAGCACCTGATCGTCGTCGGGGGCACGGCTTCGATACCGGCATCCGAGTACACGCCGCCGCCCTCGGGGGTCACGACAGTGGACGTGGAGGCGGGCGGTGACCGTTCTGCCACCTCCAAGGTCCTGGCCGACTACGGGATCCAGAAGGGCTGGCTGGCCAACACCAACCTCACCGTGGCCCGGGGCGACGATGGGGCCGACGCCCTGGCCGGGGCCGCCCTGGCCGGGGTGAAGGGGTGGCCCACGGTCGTCACCAACTCGCCGACCGACGCCGGTTCCACGACGGCCTTTGCCACGGAGCATCAGTCGACCCTGGCCGGAACCTCCTACGTGTTCGGCGGGACGTCGGCAGTTCCGGATTCGCAGATGTCGGCCATTCAGGCGGCGGGGCAGGGTCCGGGGTCCAAGCCGGCCTCGGCCGGCACCTTTGGCACGGCTGCAGGCACGACTCCGGTGGTCGACTCAGAGTCGTCGAGCACCTTCACCGAGGGCGGCCTGGCCTACACCTACGGCCCGTCCGACACCTACCAGATCGTCCAGCAGTCCTCGTCGCCCGGAGGCTCGGCTTCCTGCGTGTCGGACACCTTCTCCGACTTCCAGGCCCGCCTGTCCAACGGCGACTCCGTCTCCGGTAATTACCAGCCAGGCAAGACGTCGACCTTCTGCCTCAACGACGTAGCCCCGCATCCGCCGTCGTCGGTGACGACCACGTCGAACTCGACGACCGGAGGGGTGACGGTTACGTGGTCGGCCCCATCGACGGCCGGCACCGACAACGTCACCGGCTACACGGTGTGGCGGGCTCCGGCCACGCCGTCGTCGATCCCGGGGGGCAGTGACACCTGCCCGGCGGCCTACTCGACCGCCCCAGGCTCCTCTCCGCAGAACACCCCCCCTTCGCCCTACAAGGCGGTGGCTTCCGACGTGGGCGGCTCAGGGTCGGGCGGGTCGACCTCCTACAACGACACCGCCACGGTGACCGGCTCCGACTACTGCTATGCGGTGTCGTCGGAGTCGCCGAACGCGGCGGGCGGCACCCAGGTCGGCACGGCGCAGCCCGCCGGCGCCAACCAGTTGCAGCCCAGCCAGCCGGCCCCGGTGGCGGCCGGGGCCCCGTCGACGTCGTCGGCGCCCCGCAGCATCAGCACGTCGTACGTGCCCGCCAGCGCCTCGTCGACCACCGTCAGCCAGGGCGACCAGCTGATCGTCAACTTCGACCAGGCGGTGTCGGTGGGCAGCAACTACACGGTGATCCTCGCCGATCAGTGCACCAACGGCGGCACGCCCGACACCTGCAAGGACAACCAGTCCCAGCTCAACCCGCTGGACTCGTCGGCCGCTCTCAGCAACGGCAACAAGACGGTCACCTTCACCCTCAACACGCCTCTGCCGTCGCAGACGCCGCTCACGGCCAAGGACCTCGAGGTGCTGTCGGCGTCGGGCATCACCAACGGCGCCGGCCAGTCCTGGAACCTTCCCGGCAGCGGGGTGACGACCGGCCCGTTGGCCCCCGGCAACGCCGGCACCCCGGCGACCCTGAGTCGGGTGTTCGATAGCCCGACACCGGCCACCGCCAACAATGATCTTCCGGCCGCCCCCGGGGTGTTCTCACTGATCGCCAGCGGAACGGGGCCGACGGCGAACATGGTCACCTACAAGTGCAGCGACCCGAGCAGCAGCTGGCTCAACATTTACAACACCAGCGGGACGCTGCTGGCCTCGGCGCCGTGCGGATCGGGCCCGAACCACCCCTACCAGAGCGCCGTTCCGACCGCCGCCTCGTCGCCGGTGACCTTCACCAGCGGTACGGCGTACCTGTTCACCGAGAGCAACGGCTCCAGCCCGGGGACGGCGGCCAACAGCCTCGGCCAGGACAACTCGATCGGCCAGGAGAGCCAGACCGCCTCCCTGGTGGCGTCGGCGCCCGGCCAGCCGCGGATGACCAGGCTGACCATCAGCACGTCGTCCACCAACCAGCAGGCGGTCGTCGACTACGACGAGCCCATCGCCTGCGCCACGGTCGACCCGGCTTCGGCGACGGCGACGGACTACACGGTCACGGTCACGCCTGCGTCGGGCCCGAGCACGACGCCAACGATCACTTCGATCACCTGCTCGGGCAGCGGCGGCTACTCACCGACGGTGACGCTCACCCTGCCCTCGGGCTCCTTCGCCGCGGGCGACACGGTGACGGTCACCTCGCGGGTGGGCACCGACAACGACACCGTGTGCACCCAGGCGGCGCCGAACAACAACACGTGTGAGTCGAGCGGGGATCACCTGACCGTCACGGCCAGCTGACGACGGGCTGCCGGCGTCACTATGGCACCGGCAGCCCATTCGCCCATCACATCTACCCGGCGGCCGCCATCGCCGAGGTCTGACGCGAGGCAGAGGGCGACATAGGCGCAGACATAGGCGTCGATCTCGTCCTCCGCCTCGTCCAGGGCCCGGTGGGTGGCCGCCCCGTCGACGGCGGCCAGCAGCCCGGCCCACCGGGGCGAGGACGGGACATCGAGCGGCGGGTCGCCATCGACCAGCGACTCGACGAGAGTGACGAGGTGGCCGAGGGCGGCCCGGCGGTCCTCGAGGCTGCGACCCCTCCCCGCCTTGTAGGGGATGCGCTCGGCCAGCCCGAAGAGGGCGACCACGGCGGCGTGGGGGTAGACCTCGGCGGCCAGACCCACCTCCTGAGTGCAACCGTTCGGGTCCAGGCACAGGTCGAGCCTCCTCGCCAGCGCCCGGGCCCGACCTCCGTCGGCGAAGACCGCCATGGACCGGTTGGAGGAGTGGCAGCCGGCTTTCTGGGCCCCGAAGGCCCGGCTGACCAGGGTCTCGCACGGGCGCCGGCCGGTCGGGTTGTCGACCACGATCGGCGCGTCGAACCCCACCACCGCCGGGCTGGCCGAGTGCTTCAGGATCCACTCGACGATCTCGTCGTCGCTGAGCACGCTGGCCGAGGAGATCACCGTCCCGTCGGGTCGGACGGCGCACAGACCGGTGCGGTTGCGCCGGCCCCAGGCCAGGTCGATCCCCGCCACCGGGCGACCGGCCAGGGCCCCCGCCAGCCCGGGCGGCCGCCGAGCGGGGACCACCCGCTATCGGGCCATGCCGACGATGGGAGCGGCGAGGGCCAAGGCGCCGGTCGATCCGTAGAAGACGGCGTCGCCGTAGGTGAAGATGCCCCCGTCGGAGGCCACCAGCCAGTAGCCCTGGCCGGTGGATGTGGCCGCCATGCCCACCACCGGCTTGGCCAGCCGGATGGCCCCGGCAGACCCGTGGAACCCGGCGTCGCCGAAGGAGAAGATGCCGCCATCGGAGGCGACCAGCCAGTAGCCGCCACCGTCGGGCGTAGAGGCCATGCCCACGATCGGCTGGTTGAGGTGGATCGCCCCGGTCGAGCCGCGGAACACCGCGTCGCCGAAGGAGAAGATGCCGCCATCGCGGGCGACCAGCCAGTAGCCCCCACCGTCGGGCGTGGGAGCCATGCCCACGATCGGCTGGTTGAGGTGGATCGCCCCGGTCGAGCCGCGGAACACCGCGTCGCCGAAGGTGAAGATGCCCCCGTCCGACGCCACCAGCCAGTAACCACCCCCGTCGGGTGTTCGTGCCATGCCGACTATGGGCGCGGCCAGATGAAGGGATCCGGTCGAACCTCTGAACACGGCGTCGCCGAAGGTGAAGATCCCCCCGTCGGAGGCGACGAGCCAGTAGCCCCGGTCGTCAGGGGTGGAGGCCATGCCGACGATGGGAGCGGCCAAGGGGTGGCCGCCCATCGAGCCGTAGAAAGAGGCGCCGCAGAAGGCGAACACGCCCCCGTCGGAGGCGACGAACCGGTATCCGCCGGTGCCGTTGGCTGGGCAGTAGCTGCGGGCCAGTGGCGGGTTGGTGAACGAGCCGGTGCGCCGGGGGTCGTGGCGGAACATCGGCCACGACAGGGCGCCCATCCCCTTACCGGTGGTGATCTCGTAGTGGAAGATCACCCCGTCGCCGGTGTGGTCCGAGCCGGCCACCGTTATCCCGATGGTGCCGTTGGGGTCCTGGGTGACCAGCGGCGTGTTCTGGAGCCCGAAGTTGCCGGGGAGCTCGCTGAACAGCTGGTTGCCGTGCCCGTCGTAGGCGAACAGGCCGGCGCCGGTGCCGACCAGGATGTCCTGGGCGCCACCGCCGGTCAGGTCGGCGGTGGCCACCCCGCCGACGATGATGCCGACGCCGGGGTTGACCGGAAAGCCGGGGAGCACGTTGCCGTTGGGGTCGAGGGCCCACACCTGGCCGGTGGTGCCGGGGCCGGCGGTGGGCTCCACGACGTCCAGCTGGCCCGACCCGGTCAAGTCGGCCAGGGCGGGCGAAGCCAGGGTGTAGCCGTTCAGGTTGTGCTTCCAGCGCAGGCTGCCGTCGTGGTTGAGGAGGAAGAGGTAGGTCGAGTCGATGGCCCCCCCGGGCTGGTTGACCCAGTAGGCGCCGGTGCCGAAGGCGATCTCGGGGAACCCGCTGCCGTCGAGGTCGGCTACCGACGGCGATGAGCGGACTATCTCGTCGGTGAAGTACTGCCAGATCACGTGGCCGGCGCCGTCGAGGGCGCGGACCAGGCCACCGCGGTGGTCGATGGTGCCACCCGGGGTGGAGTCACCGCCGATCACCACCTCGGTCTGGCCGTTGTTGTCGAGGTCGGTGAGCGCCGGAGACGAAAAGACGGTGTCGTCGGTGTAGTACGGCCAGCCCGGATTCACCCCTCCGCTGATGGCGTTGAGCGAGTACATCTGCAGCCCGAGGGCTCCGGCGGTGGCGTCGGGGGCCCCGTCGGCGTTGATGTCGCCCAGGGCCATGGTGGAGAACACCGCCTCGCTGGACTGGTTCGGGTCGCTGCCCTGGTACCGCCAGCGGAGGTGCCCGTCGTGGGTGAACGAGTAGTAGGCGCCGCCCGGAGTGTCGTAGCTGCCGCTGCCGACGAACACCTCGGGCTGGCCGCTGCCGTCGACGTCGGCGACCGACGGCGAGGAGTCGACCTCGTTGCTGGTCGAGACCGGCCAGCCGGCGACCGCCGAGCCGTCGGCCAGGTGGAAGGCGTACACGTTGTGATTGAGCGAGCCGACCACCATGGCCGGTCCGCCGGAGTCGAGGGTGGCCACCGTGGGCGACGACTCTCGGATCGCCGCACCGGGGATCGTCTTGGACCACACCAGCCGGGGCGTGACGGTGGCGGCGGCCGCCGGGCGGGCGCCGAGAGGTGAGGAGGAGGTCGGCATCCCCACGACGGCAGCGCCGGTACCGGCCAGGGTGACGGCGGCGGCCGACAACAAGCGACGGCGGCGAGCGATCCTCATTTGTCCTCCTTTCGGGGCTCGCAGGCCCCGCCGGCGGACATCATTGCCCGCAGCCGGCACAGGAGGGGTCATGGAGTGGACCGAGATCGAGCTGGACACGTCGCGGCGACGGATCGTCGACGTGACCGGGGAGCTGGCCCGGTTCTGCGCCGACAAGGGCGACGGCCTGGTGAACGCCCTGGCCCCCCATGCCACCGCCGGCCTGGCCCTCATGGAGCTGGGCTCAGGCTCCGAGACCGACCTCGAGAGCGTCCTCGGGGCCCTCCTCCCCCGCGACCGCTCCTACCGGCACAGCCACGGCGCGCCTGGCCACGGCGCCGACCATCTCCTGCCGGTGCTGGTGAGCCCGACCCTCACCCTGCCGGTGATCGGCGGGGAGCCGGTGCTCGGCACGTGGCAGAGCGTGGCCTTTATCGACCTGAACCGCGACAACAACCGCCGGCGGTTGCGTCTCAGCTTTCTCACCGGGTGAGGTCGGGCCCAGCGGGGTACCGGCGTCGGGCGCCGGCGCCCCCGGTCAGCTGGCGGGCGCGGTGCAGCTGCTGGCGTAGCTGCAGTCGTTGAACCCGTCGGTATCCGAGTCGGGAGCCGAAGCGGTCGCCTCCGGGCTGCCCGTCAGGTCGACCAGCTGCTGCGCCTCGGCGGGGACTAGGCCCGGACTGGCGCCGTTGACCGTGCCCGGGTCGAAGGTGACGGTGCCGAGGTTGGGCAGGGGGACGAAGCCGACCGTCGGGGGCACCGAAACGGCCACGACGACGGGGGTCTCCTCGATCCACTCGGCGGTGGCGTAGGTGGACTGGTAGCTGATGTTGGTGTCCGACCAGCTCTGGCCGCTGCTCACGTCCTGGATGGTGATCGACCAGTTCTCGCTGTTGATCTGGTTCTCGTGGATGTCCACGTGGATGTGGTCACCGGGCTTGACGGTCAGGTTGACCGTGATGGACGTGTTGGGAATCAGCTCGTACCAGGCGCTGTAGCTCTCGCTGGTGCCGGCGATCGGGTCGTAGTTGACGTCCTGCTCGGTGCCGGCCTGGATCAGGGTGTTGTCGGTCTGCGAGCAGGCGGTGTCTAGGCACCCGCCGCCGATGCCGACCCAGGTCGCCGAGTACTCGGACTCCATCGGCTTGTGGGGCGACGCGGTGGGCACGATCCAGTCACCGGTGATCGAGTGGAAGCCCCCGCTCTTGCCGGTCTCGAGGTTGCCCTGGTTGTAGCCCGACCAGTTGTTCGACTGGTTGGCGCCCACCTCGACGACGGGGCGGCCGTGCCAGGTGTGGACGGCGGGCCGCGCCGACTCGGCGTGAGTGCTGGCGGCCACCGCCGGGGCGGCAGCCCAGGCCGCCACGCTGAGCAGACAGGCCCCGACGACGACGCCGGCCCGGGGCGGGCGCGCCCAACGAAGAACCGCCACTCTCATCCCCAGCCTCCTCATGCCGGCCGGCCGCCGCCGGCGTCCGCGTTAGGGCCCCCATTCTACCCGACTCGTCCTGAACCGAACTTAAAGCCTGAAAGGCCGGCGCCAGCACTCGGTTGGTGGGGGGCGGCGGCTACTACCGGGGTGGGTGGTGAGCGGACTAGCGCCGCGCGCCGGGGCGCCCGTGCCGGGCCGCCCGGTCGGCGGCCAGCAGGCAGGCGTCGGCGACCACCGAGGCGAACTCGTCGGGCTCCACGGCGGAGACCAGGTGGGTTCCCTCCACCGGGAAGAGAACGGCGGAAGGTATCGACCGGGCCAGCTTCACCTGGCGGCGGACGGGTACCAGGCGGTCGCTGGTCGGCACCACCACCGACACGGGGACGTCGATGTCGCCGATCCAGTCGTGGGAGGAGTAGCGGCCGAGAGCCTCGGCGGCCTCGACCACCTTGCGGATGTCGTGGCCGTTCAGCTCACGCAGGGCCCAACGCCGCAGCTCGGGCTGACCCATCGAGGGAACCAGCAGCTCCTCGATCATCCGGGTGATCCGGTTCACCGGGTCGCCTCCCCACTTGCCGGCGACCAGCATGCCGAGGCCCATGAACTGCACCCGCTCGCGGACCCGGCCCCGGAAGTTGCGGCTGGTGGCGCACAGGACCAAGGCATCGACCCGGCGGCGGTGCCGGTGCCAGACAAGCTGGGCGATGGGGCCCCCCATCGAGTAGCCGACCGGTATGAACCGCTCGACCCCGAGGGCGTCGGCCACCGCCACGGCGTCGTCGGCGCAGTGGGCCAGGCGAAAGCGCTCGTGGGAGCGCAGCCCCCGGCCATGGCCCCGGTGGTCGATGGCCACCACCCGGAAGTGGCGGCTGAGCTCCCCGAAGACCGGGTACCAGTTGAGGCCTCCGGTGGCGGCCAAGCCGTGCAGCAGGAGCACGGTGGGGGCGTGCTCGGAGGGCCCCGGGGTGTCGCGGATGAACGTGGTCCCCCGGCCGGGAAGGTCGAGGTGGCGACCGGCCGGCACCCGCCAGCCCAGAGCAGCCATCTCCTGGTCGAGACGGTGCTCCCTGGCCGTCGCGGACCCCAGCGCCGAGGCACTGACCACGTCGTCAGCAGTACCCGGGTCTGTCGTCGACCACTCCATCACTGGTCGAACTTACCAGTCAGTCACCGTCATTTGACGGAGGGCAGCCGCCCAGGGCGGTCAGGTGAGCCCGGGGTTGGACGTGGTGGAGTCGCCGATGGGCTGGGACTGGCCCTGGGAGTCCAGCACGGTGTTGCCGTCCCCTCCCTGTTGGGCGGTGACCTTCACCGAGTCGCTGGGGGCGGAGGGGGCGGTGGCCACCGTGATGGTGACGGTGGTGGCGTAGGTGCCCGAGCAGCTGACCCCGGTCACCTGGTCGGCGGTGCCGTTGTCGGTCACGACGTAGTCGAACGGGGCGGCCCTGTCGACCGACGAGCACACGATCGGATGGTCGTAGGTGACGGTGACCGTCGTCTTGCCGATGGTCGAGGTGGACGCGGTGAAGTGGGGCTGGCCGGTGTTGGTCGCCGAGGTCTGGGTCCAGTCGCCGATGGGCTGGGAGTTGCCCGACGAGTCCGTGACAGTGTCCTTGTCGGTGCCCACCTGGGCGTAGACGCTGACGGTGTCCCCGTTCGTCGGTGGAGTGGCCAGGGTGAGCTGGACCTGGTTGCTGCCCGTGCCCGGCACCTGCGGCGCCACGCAGCTGGCCGCGGTGACCTGGTCGACCACGCCCGGGCCCGTGCCGAGCGTCACCCGGTAGTCCGAGCCGTCGCTGTCGACGCTCGAGCAGGTGATGTTCTCGTTGTAGGTGACGGTCATCGTCGGGTAGCTGCCGGCGGCGGCCGCGCTCTGGAACGTCGGGCTCAGGGTGGTGGAGGACTGGTCGCCGGCCGGCTCGGCCATGGTGTCGGTCGGGTCGAGCACGGTGTTGCCGTCGGCACCCTTCTGGGCCGTCACCGTGACCGTCTGGCCCTGCGACGGGTTGGACGCCATCTGGAGGTCGACCTGTCCGACGCCGTTGGAATTGCTGTTCTGGCAGCTCGACAGCTTGGTGACGCCCACCGCGTTCGACGAGTAGGTGACCTTGTAGTCGGACCCGTTGGCGTCCACCGAGGCGCAATCGATGGGCTCGTTGTAATAGAGGGTGATGACCGTGTCCTTCGGGATGGCCCACACGGCGGTGAGGAGGGGCACGCCGGCGGCGGTGCGGGCGTCCGCCGTGGCCTGGTCCTGCACGGACTGGGAGACGGCGCTGGTGCCGCCGTAGATGACCCCCGTGGCCAGAGTGCCGGCGTGGGAGGTCAGGTAGTTGGCCGAGTAGGAACCGAGGATGGTGGGGTTCTCGGTGAGGAGCAGCGGCGTCTTGTAACGGCCGTTGGACGCCGCGCTGGCCAGCGAGTCGGCCGGGTCGTCGCCTCGGGCGAGGCCGACGGCGGTGTCGGTGAAGCCCAGCTTTTGGATGGCGTAGTTGGCCACCTGGGCCGCGGTGTCGGTGCGGTCCTGGCCGGCGAAGCGCCGGGTGGTGATGCCCATGGCCTGGATCTGGGTCTCCACCGCCGTCGACACCGCCGCCGTGCCCCCAGGGATGTAGACGTACTTGATGCCGAGGTCGGTGAGGGCCGCTTGGGTCTGGGAGCTGAGCGTGTTGGGGTCGGTGATGAGGACGGGCAGGGCGTCGGCGAAACCGATCGGCCCGGAGACCAGGGCGTCGGGGAAGTTGGTGCCGCTGGCCACGATGGCGGTGGGCACGCCGGCGCCCCCATGGCCGACGTTGGCGGCCGGCGGGGTCTCGGCGACCGACTTCATGGTGTCGTAGCGGCTGCAGGAGCTGGTGCAACCGTCCTGGTTGTAGATGCGGTTCACCCGGTACCCGGAGGACACCAGGGTGCTGGCCTCGGAGTCGGCGACGGCCGCCGGGCCACCGAGGATCACCACGTCGTTCGCCTTGAGCTCCTTGAGCGCCTGGGTCGTGGCGGCGGGAATGGTGGTGGCGTCGGTCAGGAGGATCGGTGCTTGGTCGAAGCCGGCCAGGTAGCTGCCGGCCAGGGCGTCCGGGAAGTGGGCCAAGCTGCCGTTGGCCAGTAGGACCCGGGCCGAGCCGGAGGGGAAGGCTGTCTCGGCCGCGAGCCGGGCGGTGTCGTAGCGGTCGGTGCCCGCCAGCCGGGTGAACGAGAAGGAGCTGTTGGCCCTGGCCGCCGGCAGGGCCAGGTCGACCAGGCCGAGAGCCGGCAGTAGTCCGAGCACCGCCGCCAGGCCGACGGTCCTACGCCACCGTTTTCCCACGAGAGCCTCCCCAGCAGCCGGGTCCGCCGGGCCCGACCGGGCGGCGGCGGATCCTCGTCGATCTTCCTAAATCGGACGAACGGCGCTTTAGGCTGTCACATTCTGGGGCGGCCCCGGCTCGGGCTGGGCCGCCAGGCGATTCAGCTGCCCTTGGGGGTGGGGCAGGACGTCGACCAGGTGCAGGCGTTGAAGCCGTCGGCGGAGGCGTCGGGGTTGGAGGGGGTGGCGATGGGAGCCCCGGACAGGTTGACCAGCTCCATGCGCTGGGTGGAGGCCAGCCCGGCGCCCCGTCCGTTGACGGTGGCGTGGTCGAGGTTGACCGTCGTCAGGTTGGGCAGCGGCGCCAGCCCGGTGCTGCTGCCTCCGAGGACGACGGGCGTCTCCTCGATCCACTCCGCCGTCAGGTAGCTCGAGCTGTAGGGCACGCTCAGGGTCTGGTGCTGGCCGTTGGTCAGGTCTGCCACGGTGATCGCCCACACCTCGGGGGCGCCCTCGGCGATGGACACGTACATGTGGTCGCCGGGGCTGACGGGGAACAGGCCGACCGACGGACCGGGGATCGTTTCCCACCAGGCGTAGTAGGAGCTTCCGCCGGTGTTGATGTCCTGCTCGGTGCCGGCCTGGATGAGGGTGGAGTCCGTCGAGGTGCATCCCGAGTCGATGCAGCCGCCGCCGATGCCGATCCACGTGGCCGAGTACTCGGCCTGGCCGGCCTGGTGGGCGCTGGCCCGGGGGACCGTCCACTGGGCCGAGATCGAGTGGAAGGTCACCCCGCCCCGGGCGATGCTGCCCTGGTCGTAGCCGAACCAGTTGTTGGACGTCATGGTCGGGGCGGCGACCTTGAGGGCTCCGGAGTCGACCGCTCCGACGGGATGGACAAAGGAGCCGTGGCCGAGGACGGGCCGGGCCGAGGCCCAGGGGGCGTGGGCCACGGCCATGCCGACCAGGGCGGCAGCCCCCGCCAGAGCCGCCAGTCGTCGACCTGCTCCCATGCCCTGCGACCTCCCGGGGGCGGGCACCCGCCCGCCTCAGTCCGTCGCTACCCAGATTCGTCAGTCGGGCAACGGATCCCTGCCGGCTCGTGTGGCGGGTGGCGCCCTCCGGTGTGAGACTCGCGGCGGGGGCTGGGGGCTTTCTCCCGGGCCGAAAGGAGCGCCAGTGAGCCTGCCGAGCCGGATCATCTCGGCCGATTCGCACGTCACCGAGCCGCCCGACACCTACATCGAGCGGATCGACCGGCGCTTCGCCGACCAGGCGCCCCATCTGGTGAGCGACGAGGAGCACGGCGATCTCTACGTCATACCGGGGATGAAGAGCCCGGTGCCGATGGGCCTGGTGGCGGCGGCGGGCAAGCCGGCGGAGGAGATCCGGGTGCTCGGCACCCGGTTCGAGGAACTGCACCGGGGTGGCTGGGACCCCGACGCCCGCATCGCCGACCAGGACCGTGACGGCGTCGCCGGCGAGATCATCTACCCGACGGTCGGCATGCAGATCTGCAACCACCGCGACCTCGACTTCAAGCGGGCCTGCTTCGACGCCTACAACCTCTGGATGGCCGAGTACTGCGCCGCCCACCCGGACCGGCTCTTCGGGGTGGGCCAGACGGCGGTGCGCACGCCGGAGGAGGCGGTGCAGGACCTGGTTCGCATCCACGAGCTAGGGCTGCGGGGCGTCATGCTGCCGGGCAACCCCGGGGTGGAGGACTACGACAGTCCCGCCTACGACCGGCTGTGGGCCGCGGCGGTCGAGATCGGCATGCCGCTCTCGTTCCACGTGCTCACCACCCGCGAGACGGCACCGACGCGCGGGCCCCGCCTCAACAGCTTCATGAGCATCATCCGGGCCAACCAGGACGTGATCGGCACCCTCATCTTCTCCGGGGTGTTCGAGCGCCACCCGGCGCTGAAAGTGGTGTGCGTCGAGGCCGACGCCGGCTGGGTGCCGCACTTCATGTACCGGATGGACCACGCCTTCAAGCGGCACCGCCACTGGCTGACGGCCGGCGCCCTGTCGCGGCTGCCCAGCGAGTACTTCCGCGACAACGTGTACACCACCTTCCAGGACGACTGGGTGGCGTTCCAGGTGGCCGATCTGCTCAACGTCGAGCGGCTGATGTGGGCCAACGACTTCCCCCACTCGGACTCGACGTGGCCGTGGTCGCGCCAGATGCTCGAGGAGCACACCGGCGAGCTGACCGAGCACGAGCGGCGCCGCATCCTCCATGACAACGTGGTCGAGCTGTACGGCCTGCCCGTGCCCGCCCTGCAGGAGGTGTGAGTTGCACGACTTGGTGATCCGCGGCGGAACGGTCGTGGACGGAACCGGACGCCAGCGCTACCGGGCCGACGTGGCCGTCGACGACGGGCGCATCACGGCGGTGGGCGAGGTGGACGGCTCGGGGCGGCGCCAGCTCGACGCCGACGGGCTGATCGTCGCTCCCGGCTTCGTCGACATCCACACCCACTACGACGGCCAGGTGAGTTGGGACCCGCTGATGACGCCCAGCTCGTGGCACGGGGTCACCACGGTGGTGATGGGCAACTGCGGAGTGGGCTTCGCCCCCGCCGACCCCGCGCGCCATGACTGGTTGATCAGCCTGATGGAGGGCGTGGAGGACATACCCGGAACGGCGCTGGCCGAGGGGATCACCTGGGGGTGGGAGAGCTTCCCCGAGTACCTCGACACCATCGACACCGGGGGCCGGGCCATCGACGTGGCCGCCCAGCTACCCCACGGAGCGCTGCGGGCCTACGTCATGGGCGAGCGGGGCGCCGACCACGAGGAGGCTCCCACAGCCGAGGAGATCGCCGTCATGCGCCGGCTGGTGCGCGAGGCGATCGAGGCCGGGGCCCTCGGGTTCACGTCGTCACGCACCCGCAACCACCGCACCCGCGATGGCGCCCTGACGCCGAGCCTCACCGCCGGATCGGGGGAGCTGCTCGGCATCGCCACCGGGTTGGGTGATGCCGGCGCCGGCGTGTTCGAGTTCGTCGCCGACTTCCGCGACGTCGACGAGGAGTTCGCCCTGCTGCGGGCCATGGTCGAGACCAGCGGCCGGCCGATGTCGATCTCGCTGGCCCAGTCCCCGCTGTGGCCCGACCAGTGGCGCCGGGTGCTGGAGCTGATGGAGAAGGCCGACGCCGACGGGGTGCCGATGCGGGCCCAGGTGCCGGCCCGGGCCATCGGGCTGTTGTTCGGGCTCGAGGGCTCGCTGCACCCGTTCCTCACCCGGCCTACCTACCGGCGCTTGGCCGACCTGGCCCTGGCCGACCGAGTGGCGGCCCTGCGCGAGCCCGCGGTGAAGGCGGCGATCCTCGCCGAGCGCCCCGAGGGCCGGGGCATGTTCGGGGCGGTGGGGGCGCCGTTCGACCGGATGTTCGAGCTCGGCGATCCCCCCGACTACGAGCCGGCGCCGGAGTCGAGCGTGGCGGCCCGGGCCGCGGCCATGGGGCGCGACGCCGAGGACCTCGCCTACGACCTGCTGCTCGGCGACGACGGCCACGCCCTGCTGTACTACCCCGCCCTCAACTACGCCGAGGGCAACCTCGACGTCGCCTACCAGATGCTCACCCACCCCCTCACCGTGCCCGGCCTCTCCGACGGCGGGGCCCACTGCGGGGTGATCTGCGACGGCAGCTTCCCCACCTACCTCGTCACCCACTGGACCCGCGACCGGGCCCGGGGCGAGCGGCTCAGCCTCGAGTGGGTGGTGAAGGCGCAGGCGCACGACACCGCCGCCCTCGTCGGGCTGAACGACCGGGGCGTCGTCGCCGAGGGCATGAAAGCCGACCTGAACCTGATCGACGTGGACCGGCTGACCATCCGGGCCCCGCGCATCGTCCACGACCTGCCCGCGGGCGGGCGCCGCCTGGTCCAGCGGGCCGAGGGCTACGTCGCCACGGTGGTCGCCGGGGAGGTCGTGCTGGCCGAGGGCCAGCCGACCGGCGCCCTGCCCGGCCAGCTGGTGCGGGGGGCCCAGCCGGCGCCGGTGTAGCGTCTGGCCACGGCAACGATCGCGTCAGGGGGACAGCGATGAGGCAGATCTGGCCGGCTGACAGGCTCGCCCGAGACGGTCGCTTCGTTGAGGTCGACCAGCGGGCGAGGTTCAACGACCCGCGCATCGGCCAGCAGGTCAACTCGGGCAACTACCAGGCTCCGGGGCGGATGTCACCCGAGGACCCGACCTCACCCGACCGGGCCCGGGCGCTCATGCACGGCATCTTCATGGGTGAGGTCCAGGCCCTCGAGGGCGCCGGGCGTACCTGCTGGGACTTCGACGAGGCCGAAGCGCCCTACGCCTTGAAGCTGGACATGGCCCGCCAGTGCTGGGACGAGGCCCGCCACGTGGAGATCTCGGTGAAGCTGTCGGACTGGATGGGCACGGAGATCGGCGAGTTCGCCGAGTCGCGCTTCTTGTACCAGGCGGCCTGCAGCCCCGACCCGGTGCTGCGGCTCACCGGAGTGAACCGGGGCCTCGAAGGTCTCGCCATCGACGTGTTCAACACCATGCGCGACTTCGGGGAGCGCTCCGGTGACCCGGTGCTCGCCTTCTGCGAGGACTGGATGCTGGCCGACGAGGTGACCCACGTGAAGATGGGATCGGACTGGCTGCGCCAGCTCACCGCCAACGACCCCGAGCGGCGCGAGCGGGCCCTCGAGTTCCAGCGCACCATCGACAAGCTGTTCAGCTTCAACGGCGGGCGCAGCAACAGCGAGGACAGCCCGATCATCTTGTCGCGCCGGTTCCGCCAGCTGGCCGGGTTCAGCGACGACGAGATCGAGGAGATCGGCCGGCTGGGCGACGAGGCCCGAGCCGAGATGATCAAGCGGCTGCGCGGAACAGCCGAGGAACCGGCGGGGGCCGGTGCGGGCAAGGGATCCGGCAACGGTTCCGGTACCGGCTGACAGAAGCTTCCGGGTCGGATCACCAGGAAGTTAGAGACCTCAAGTAGAATTCATGACCCGTCACGCCGGCCGAGCGGTGGGGCGCAATGGCGGCTGACGCCGGGAGACGCTTGGCGACATGAGCGATTACCACACAGCACCCGGCGCCGGCAGCGGGGACTATGACGACGCCCTGCTGGCGGTGACCGCCCACGGGCTGCTCGGTCCCATCACCTCGATCACCTTCGCCTCCCAGCTCCTGCTCGAGCGCTGGGACGAGATCGCCGAGGACGAGCGCCGCTACTTCCTCCAGGTGATCCTCGACCGCTCACGCTTCACCGGTGAGGTCCTGAAGGACCTGGTCCGGGGACTCCCCGGGGAGGCGACGGTCCTGCTCGACGGGCTCGGCGTGGAGGCCGAGCGCCGCCAGCAAGCCAGCCGGGGCTAACGCGACGGAGCGGGCCCCTGGGACCCGCGCCGTCGCTCCGGGTATGCCGTGTTGTTGCTGGGTCGTCAGGCTGTGGGTGTCAGGGTCGCCCGGAATGGGTCACGCCGGCGGTGGCCGTGGAGGCGGCGCCGGTGCCGACCGACGAGTTGTGGGCGCCGGCGGTGGCGTGGGTCTCGCCCTGGGCCGGGACGCTGCCGTTGTCGCTCTCGGACGGTTCGGACGGCTCGGTAGTGCCGTTGTCGTCCGCCTTGGTGCCGGCGCTGGACGGCTTGTGGGACTTCCCGGGGTTCGCCGGCTTGCCGTGGTCGGCACCCGACTCGCCGGCGTCGTTGCTGGCGGTCGGCGCCGAGGCCAACAGGTTGGTGCAGAAGGCGCCGAGGCCGGCCTGACCGCCGGTGGCCTCGGTGGCGAGAGTCTGGAAGGCGGTCGAGTTCAGCCAGCCTCCAGTGGCCAGGGTGCCGGCGGAGACGTGGGCCTCGTAGGCCTGGCACAGGCCGTACTCGGCGTGCTTGTTGCCGACCAGGCCGGGGGCGGTGCCGTGGGTGTGCCCCTTGCCGTGGCCGTGGCTGCCGTCGGACACGTTGATGCCGACCTGGGACAGGGCCACGGAGGCGGCGTGCTGGGCCGGGGCCGGCAGGCTGCCGGTGGCGGCGGCGGCGACGGCGCCGCCGAGGACCGTCGTGGCGGCGATGGCCGCGATCTTGGCCGAGGCCAACTTGCCGAGCATGGACTTTCTCCGATTCGGGCTGGGACGTATGCCGGGGATCGACCTCACCGCTTCCCCCACCGCCGCCACCACGGACGCCTCCATGGCCAGCTCGGACCGAGAGGCGGGGCCCTGAGCGGCCCTGACCACCTCGGCCAGGCGGGCGTAGCCCGGGGGAGCGTCGCCAGGGGCGAGCTCGCCGGACAGGAGCCGGTCGGCGGTGTCGTCGTCGAAGGGGAACCGGGACATCTCGTCATCCGAATCGCGCTTCGGGCTCATCCCGTTACAGCCTCCGGGGAGAAATGCTCAGCCAGGCGGCGCAGGGCCCGGTGCTGGGTGACCCGGACCGCCCCGGGGCTCTTGCCCACCATCTCGGCCACCTCTTCAACGGAGAGGCCGGCGACCACCCTGAGCAGGACGACCTCGACCTGGTCGGGGGGCAGGTGGGCGGCCAGGGCGGCCACCGCGTCCTGGGCCGACAGCGCCTGGAGGCCCTCGGTGGAGGGGTCGTCAGGGGCGGCCCGGTCGAAGAAGACCTCGTTGGGGGCCGGGCTGGTGCGCCGGCGGCCCTTCTGGCGCCAGTGCTGGATCACCCGCCGGCGGGCGATGGTGAACATCCAGGCCCGAAAGGCCCTTTCGTCCCCTTCGAAGCCCACCAGCTGGCGGGCCATGGCCATCCACACCTCGGAGGCCAGGTCCTCGGCCACCTCCGGCGCCTGAGCCCGCAGGTAGCGCAGGAGGCGGGGGTTGTGCCGGCGGAACAAAACGGCGACGGCCCAGTCCTGGCCGGCCTGGGCGGCCTCGAGGGCGGCGAGGAACTCCTGGTCGGGCTGCTCGGCCGGCCCGGCGCCGGCGTGGCGCCCGGGCCGCGGCTCCGGCTCGGGGCCCCGGCTCACAACCGCCGGCTCCGTGGCGATGGGCGGCCCCCCGGACTGGTCCCGATGTCGGTGCAACATACCGGAGGTCCATATCGGCAGGGGTTCGCCCCCTCCCGAGCTTCCCGTCCGGATCCGGCATCCGTGGTTGACTGATCCGATGCGACCGGCGGACCGCTCCCCCCGCTCCCACCTGCTCCTCGCTGGCCGGCCGGCGGTGATCGCCGCCGCCTTCCTGCTGCCGCTTGCGGTGCCCACCGGGGCCGGCGCCCTGGGCGGGCCGGCGATCAACCCGTCGAACAAGCCCACGCCCGTGCCCGGGGCCACCAACGGGGAGCTGCCCGCCTCCGACCTGATCGGGGTGGCCCCCCACTGCACCGCCTACCGGGCGGCGGCCCCCAGCCTCGGCCTGCTCCTCGCCACCGCCCGCGACGAGGGGGTGTCGCTCGGGACGGACCAGTGCTACCGGTCCCTGGCCGGCGAGCAGGCGGCGTCGGCCCAGTGGACGGCGGCGGGCAACAGCGCCTGCGCCGCCCCGGTGACCACCAGCCCGACCGGCCAGCCCACCGGCACCTCGATGCACGGGTGGGGCAAGGCTGTCGACTTCAACACCGGCACCTTCGACGCCGCCCTCGGGTTCGGCGACCCCCAGTACGCCTGGCTGGCCGCCAACGCCGGCGACTTCGGGTGGAACCGGCCCGGGTGGGCCATGCCCGGCGGCAGCGCCTGCCCCGAGGCGTGGCACTTCGAGTGGGTCGGGGACGGCGGCGTCCAGGGCGACCCGCCCATCCGGGCCGACGTGGTGTCGCTGCTGCCGGCTCCGGGCGGGCTCGGCTACACCATCCTCACCGGCCTGGGCGCCACCGAGGTCCGGGGCGCCGCCGTGGACCACGGCTCGGCCGCCTCGATGAACCTGGCCCAGCTGGTGGTGGGCGGGGCCGGGGACGCCACCGGCGGGGGCTACTGGATGACGGCGACCGACGGCGGGGTGTTCAGCTTCGGCGACGCCGGCTTCCACGGCTCGATGGGCGGCAAGCCGCTGGCGGCCCCCATGGTGGGCATGGCCGCCACCCCCGACAGCGGCGGATATCTGCTCGCCGGCGCCGACGGGGGGGTGTTCACCTTCGGCGATGCCACCTTCCACGGGTCGGCCGGCGGGCTGCGTCTGGCCCGCCCCGTCGTCGCCGTCAACTCCTCCGTCGACGGGGGCGGCTACCGCCTCGCCGCCTCGGACGGCGGCGTCTTCTGCTACGGCGACGCCGGCTTCTTCGGGTCGATGGGGGGTCAGCGGCTCGCCGCGCCGATCGTCGGCATGGCATCGACCCCCGACGGCGGCGGCTACTGGCTGGTGGGCGACGACGGGGGCGTGTTCGCCTTCGGGGACGCCCACTTCTACGGGTCGATGGCCGGCAAGAGCCTCAATGCGCCGGTCGTCGGCATGTCGGCGAGCCCCGACGGGCGGGGCTACCTGCTCGTCGGGGCCGACGGAGGCGTGTTCAGCTTCGGGGACGCCGGCTTCTACGGCGCCGGCTGAGCGCCGCCGCCCGGTAGCTGCCCCATCCAGGGGAGCTCAGGCGAACAGGTGAGCGGGGCGGCCCTCGCGCTCGGTGATCTCCTCCGCCGCGGCCTCCACCAGCTGGTGGGCCAGCTCCGACAGGGCCCGCCCCACGGCCAGCTCCTCGCCGATGCGAGGGACCGACGGGTCGACCGGATTGCGCCGGGCCCGCCCCCTGGCCACGTAGGTGGAGCCGCGCATGCGCAGCCGGGCCTCGGCCATGGTGTGGTCCTCGTCCTCCTCCAGCACCAGGGTGACGTCCAGCACCGCCTTGACGGCCATCGCGTCCTCCTTCGCCCGTGGCCGGCGAACGCCGCCCACGCCCGCCACGGTAAGCAGGAAGGGTCGGGGATAGGTAGGGACTTGTTGCCCTAGCCGCTCACACGATGCGCGAGTCGGCTTTGCCCCAGTAGCGGTCGCGCAGCAGGCGTTTGTACAGCTTGCCGGTCGGCAGCCGCGGCAGCTCGGCCTCGAAGTCGACCGAGCGGGGGCACTTGAACCCGGCCAGCTGGGTGCGGGCGAAACCGAGCAGCTCGCGCTCGAGGTCGGGGCCGGGGTCCGCCCCGGCCACGGGCTGCACCACCGCCTTCACCTCCTCACCCAGGTCGTCGTGGGGCACGCCGAACACGGCCACGTCGGCGACCGACGGATGTTGGATGAGAACGTCTTCCACCTCGCGGGGGTAGATGTTCACCCCGCCCGAGATGATCATGTAGGCCTTGCGGTCGGTGAGGTAGAGCCAGCCCTCCTCGTCGAGGTAGCCCACGTCGCCGAGGGTGCTGAGCCCGCCCGGCAGCCGGGCCTGGGCCGTCTTGTCCGGGTCCTTGTGGTACTCGAACTGGCCGCCGCCCGAGAAGTAGATGGTGCCCTCCTGGCCGGGGCCGAGCTCGCGCCCGTCCTCGCCGATGATGTGGACCTTGGCGACCATCGGCTGGCCGACCGAGCCGGGATGCTCGAGCCACTGCTCGCTGGTGATGTAGGTGGACCCGTTTCCCTCGGTGCCGGCGTAGTACTCGTACAGGATGGGGCCCCACCACTCGATCATCGAGCGCTTCACCGCCACCGGGCAGGGGGCGGCGGCGTGGATGGCGACCTCGTGGGACGACAGGTCGTGGCGGCCGCGCTCCTCGTCGGGCAGGCGCAGCAGCCGCACGAACATCGTCGGCACCCACTGGCTGTGGGTCACCCGGTGTCGTTCGATCAGCGCCAGGGCCCCGGCCGGGTCGAAGTGCTCCATGATCACGACCGTGCCGCCGAAGCGCTGGGCCGACACCGAGAACGCCAGCGGGGCGGCGTGGTACATGGGCGCCGGCGACAGGTACACCATCCCGTCGCGGAACTTGTAGAGCGGACCGAGGCCGGCCAGGCGTCGGTCCGGCTCCCACGGGGCCTCCTGGGGCAGCGGGCGAAGCACCCCCTTGGGCCGCCCGGTGGTGCCCGACGAGTACAGCATCGTCGTGCCCGAGGATTCGTCTTGCACCGGGGTGCCGGGCAAGCCGGCCACGGCGCTCTCGTAGGCCTCGAAGCCGTCGGTTGTCCCGTCGACCATCAGGCGGGTGGCCAGGTTCTTGGTGGCGCCGGCGTCCAGCTCGGAGGCCACCTCGGCCTTGGCCAGCGAGGTCACCAGGGCCCGGGCCTCACAGTCCTGGACGATGTAGGAGACCTCGGGCGGGGTGAGGTGACTGTTGATCGCCGTCACGTACAGCCCGGAGCGCAACCCGGCCCACACCACCTCGAGGAAGCGGGGGTGGTTCTCCATGAACAGAGCGAGGTGGTCGCCCCGGCGCAGGCCGGCCGCCCGCAGGAGGTGGGCCAGCCGGTTGGAGCGCTGGTCCAGCTCGGCGAAGGTGACGATCTCCCCCGAGCCGCCCATGATCACCGCCGGGCGGTCCGGGTTCTCCTTGGCGCGGGTCCCCGGGTACATGGCGGGCCCGACGCTACCGCCAGGTGCCGACCGCGTCCTTGGCGAGGAACATCCCGGATGCTCCCTACGCGGCATTCACATCGTTGCCCGGCGGCGAACTAGCGGTTAACGATGGGCGAACGCCAGTCACGGTGGGGCAGGCGGTGGCGCGCTGTTCGTTGCGCCCGCAGGAGGGGGGACCCATGGCCGTCGTCAACACCCGCGTCGAGGAGCTCGACTTCCGACCGCCCGGCCCCGGGTCCTGGGAACGCGAGCGCACCCACATGCCCTACCGGATGAGCCGCCACGCCGCCGAGGTCCTGGCCGACGCCTTCTGGGCCGGTTTCACCGACAGCGCCGCCCGCTACGGGCTGTTGCTCGAGGGCATCCGCATGGAGGTGGTCAACGGGTGGATGTACGCCAGCCTGCGACCGGTCGGTCCCGATCAGTTCGCCGCCCGCATCGAGCAGGCCGCCCGGGCCTTCGCCGAGCGCCAGTGGCGGGCCGACCTGGCCCGCTGGGACGAGCAGGACAAGCCGGCGACCCTCGCCCGCCACGCCGAGCTGGTAGCGGTCGACCCCGCCTCCCTCGACGACGAGGCCCTCATCGCCTACCTGGCCGACTGCGCCGCCCACCACGCCGCCATGATCACCCAGCACCACGTGTTCACTGCCAGCTGCGTCATCCCCGTCGGCGAGCTGTTGGCCAATACGGCGGAGTGGACGGGGATGACCCCCAATGACCTGCTCGGTCTGCTCAGCGGCCTCTCCCCCGCCTCGTCGGGGGACTGCCCCGAGCTGGGCGCCCTGGTGGACGCCCTCGACGCCGACCCCGGCGCCCGGGCCCTGCTGCAGGACTCCGACCTCGAGCCGGGCCTCGTCCTCGACCAGCTGGCCGCGGCCGCAGATCCGGTCGGGTCCGCCACCCGGGCGTGGCTCGATATCGCCGGGCACCGGCTGGTCGACGGCTTCGACGTGTGGTTCCCGACCGCCCTCGAGCAGCCCGGCCACCTGGTCGACACCGTGCGCCGGGCCCTGGGCCGGCCCCCGGCGCCGGACCCCACCGCCGCGGTCGCGGCCGTGCGCCAGTTGGTCCCCGAGGAGCACCGAGCGGAGTTCGACCAGATCTACGCCGACGTGGGCGCCGTCTACCGCCTACGCGACGAGCGGGGCCTCTACAGCGACCTGCTGGCCGCCGGCGTCATGCGGCGGGCCATGATCGGTGCCGGGCGCAAGCTGGCCGAGCGCGGCCTGCTGGACTCGCCCGGGCTGGCGGTGGAGGCGTCCCGCCACGAGCTGGCCTCGCTGCTGCGCACGGGTGAGGGCCCGTCCAGCGCCGAGCTGAGCGTGCGGGCCGCCTCGCATCTCGACGACACCGGTGTGCCGGAGCACCTGGGCGACCCGCCGTCGCCTCCCCCGCCGTTGGAGATGCTGCCCCCGCCGGCCGCCCGGGCCATGCGGGCGATGATGACCGCCATGGGCCTGCTGTTCGCCACGGCTGAGGCGGACGATCCCTCGGTCCTGCGCGGCATCCCGGGGAGCCCGGGGTTCCACGCCGGTAAGGCCCGGGTGATCCGCTCACCCGAGGACCTGTCGCGGCTGCGCAGCGGCGACGTGCTCGTCACCACCTGCACCAGCGCGGCGTTCAACGTCGCCCTGGCCGAAGCGGGAGCGGTGGTGACCGACCACGGCGGTCCGCTCTCCCACGCCGCCATCACCGCCCGCGAGTTCGGCATCCCGTCGGTCGTGGGCACCGTGCACGCCACCGCCCGCATCACCGACGGCGACAGTGTGGCCGTGGACGGCAACACGGGAGAGGTGACGATCCTCTAAGTGCCGGGCGACCCGCCGGCGGAGCGGACCGGCGTGGGCCACGACCGGCGCGACGTTCGTCTCGTCACCGGCTCGGTGCTGGCCGGGTCGCTGGTGCCGCTCAACTCCACCATGATCGTGGTGGCCCTGGCCGACATCGGCCACAGCTTCGGCGTGTCGAAGTCGTCAACGGCGGTGCTGGTGACGGCCTACCTCGTCGCCATGCTGGTGCTGCAGCCCCTGGGGGGACGGGCCGGCGACCGCTTGGGCGCCACCGCCGTCACCCGGGGGGCGTTGGCCGGGTTCGCCGTCACCTCGGCGGTCACGGCGGCCGCCCCCAGCTTCGCCCTGCTTCTCGCCGGGCGCTGCGGCCAGGCGTTGTTCGGCGCCGCCCTCATCCCCAACCTGCAGGCCACCCTGCGCCGGGCCATCCCCGCCGACCGACGGGGCCGGGTGTTCGGCACCTTCTCCGCCGGGGTGGGCGCCGGGGCCGCCGTCGGCCCCCTGCTCGGTGGGCTGCTGGTCGCCGTCTGGGGATGGCGGGCCCTCCTGCCGGTGAGCGTGCCGATCTGCCTGGCGGCCCTCTTCCTGCTCGGCGGAGCGACCGCCGACCGGCCCGACCCTGATGCGGCGACGGGCGGCTTGGCGGCCGGGCCCGCCCCCGCCCGCTGGACCGAGCTGGCCCGACCGGGCTTCGTGGCCGCCTGCGCCGCCCAAGCCACCTCGAACTTCTGCATGTACAGCGTGTTGCTGGTCGCCCCCCTGCTGCTGTCCGGGCGCCACTGGCATGCCGGCGCCATCGGCGCCGCCGTGTTCGCCATGACCGCCGGCATGGTCCTGTTCCCGCCCGTCGGCGGCCGGCTGGCCGACACCCGGGGACGCTCGGCACCGGTGGTGGGCGGCTTCGCCGCCGCGGCCCTGGGCGCGGCGGTGATGGCGGCCGCCGTCTCCCATCCGGGGGCGTTCATCGCCGGCATGGCCGTGGTGGGGGCGGGCACCGGCGTCGCCGTGGGCAGCCTGCAGGCGGCGGCCATGGAGGCGGTGCCGGCGGCGGCTGCCGGCACCGCCGGAGGGGTCTTCTCGACCGTGCGCTACTTGGGCAGCATCGCCGCCAGCGCGGCCGTCGCCGGGTCGGCGGTCGGGGAGCCGGCCGGGGCCCGGGCCGTGCTGGTGGCGGCGGTGGTGGTTATGGCGGTGGCGGTGGCGGCCGGCTCGCGGGTCGACGCCGGCGACCGCTCGGCGCTCAGAACAGTGTGGGTGGGCCCACCTCGGTCCCCTTGAGCCGGGCGTAGTCGACCTCGACACAGGCGATGTCGCGCCCGGCGGCCAGCACCTTGGCCTGAGGGCGGATCTCCTGGGCGGCGAGGACGCCGCGCACCTGGCCCAGCCGGCGATCGAGGCGGAGCTGATCGAGGTAGCGGGTCAGCTGCTCCACTCCGTCGATCTCACCTCTCCGCTTGATCTCGACCGCCACCGTGGCGCCGTGGCGGTCGCGGCACAACAGGTCCACCGGCCCGATCGCCGTCGGGTACTCGCGGCGCACCAGCACCAGTCCGTCCTCGATGACCGAGCAGTCGGCGGCCAGCAGCTCCTGCAGGTCGGCCTCGACCCCGTCCTTCACCAGGCCGGGCTCGGCGCCCAGCTCGACGAGCGAGTCGGACAGCAGCTCGGTGAAGGTGATGACCAGCCGGTCGCCTCCCTTGCCGGTGACCGTCCAGACCATCCCCTCCTCGATCAGATAGGCCGGAGGGCTCATCCAGTTCAGCGGCTTGTAGGCCCGGTCGTCGGAATGGATGGAGACCGACCCGTCGGCCTTGACCATCACCAGGCGCACGGCCTCGGGGAGGCGGGCGTCGAGGCGCCCGGAGTACTCCACGCTGCACCGCCCGATCACCAGCCGCACTCGGTCGACCATACCGGCGCGTAGTGTCGGGTCGTGGCCACCTTCATCACCCGCCTCGACGCCTCCGGGGACGGCCCCCGCCTCGCCGTCAAGGACCTCATCGACGTGGAGGGGGTGCCCACCACGGCCGGCAGCCGGGCCGTGGCCCGCTCGGCCCAACCGGCCGCGGCCGACGCCCCCTGTGTGGTCAGCGCCCGCCGGGCCGGCGCCCGCATCGTCGGCAAGGTGAACCTGCACGAGCTGGCCTTCGGCGGCACCGGCATCAACCCGTGGTACGGAACACCGACCAACCCTCTCGACCCCGAGCGCATACCCGGCGGCTCGTCCAGCGGATCGGCGGTCGCCGTTGCCGAAGACGAAGCCGACGTTGCCTACGGGTCCGACACCGGCGGGTCGGTTCGGATCCCCTCGGCGTGCTGCGGCACCGTGGGCCTCAAGACCACCTTCGGCCGCATCTCCTGCGACGGCGTGTGGCCACTGGCCCAGTCACTCGACACGGTGGGGCCCATGGCCGCCGACGTCGCCGGAGTCGTACTCGGCATGCAGCTGCTCGAGCCCGGCTTCGCCCCCGGCTCGGTGCCCCACGTCGTCGGCCGGCTGCGCGGCGTGCCCGCCCACGAAGCGGAGATCGCCCAGGCCGTCGACGCCGCCCTGGGCGCCGCCGGCTTCGAGGTGGTCGACGTCGAGCTGCCCGGGTGGAACGACGCCTTCGGCGAGTGCATCTCGCTCATGTGCGCCGAGGGCTACGCCAACAACCGCCGGCTGCTGGAGGAGCAGCCCGACGATCTCGGCGATGACGTAAGCAGCTTCTTCATGTCCATGGGGTCGGCGGTGGACTCCGCCCAGCTCCAACAGCTCCGGTCCGACGCCGCCGCCTGGCGGAAGGCGATGGCCGACGTGCTCGGTCGAGTCGAGGTGATCGCCTGCCCGACGTTGATGATCACCCCGCCCCGGCTGGACGACGCCGGGGGCCACGCCATGGTGGCCAACTTCACCGCGCCGGTGAACTTCGCCGGCAACCCGGCCCTGGCTCTGCCGGTTCCCCGGCCCGGCGGCCTGCCGGCCAGCCTGCAGCTGATCGGGCCCCACGGGGGCGAGGAGGCGCTGGTGGCGGCGGGGGCCGCGGTCGAGGCCGCCGTCGGGTAGTCGCCTAGGCGCGGGCGCCCGCCGGCGCCGCGGTCGCCTCGGTGGCGGGCTGGCGGGGAGTGCGACTCCACGGCCCGTCGTCGCTGCGCGGCTCCCGGGGAAGGCCGAGCACCCGCTCGCCGAGGATGTTGCGCTGCACCTGCGACGTGCCGGCGTAGATGGTGCCGGCCCGGGCCCCGAGGAACGTGGTGACGAGGGCGGCCGGCGACCCGGTGTCGGACTGGTCGACTCCGATCGAGCTCATGGCCCGTTCGCCGCTCGGCGCCGCTGCCTCCATGCCCAGGATGTCGACGGCCAGCTCGGTGACCCGCTGGTGGTACTGGCTCCACGCCAGCTTGAACACCGACGCCTCCGGGCCGGGCCGCTCACCGGCCAGGGCCCGGGTGAGCGAGCGCATGCCCAGATAGCGCAGAATCTCGACGTCGGTGTGGGCGGCGGCCAGCCGCTGGCGGATGAGCGGGTCGGCGGCCTTGCCCCGTTGGCGGGCGGCGTCGATGATCCGCTCCAGCTCGCGCCGGTAGGCGATGTGCATGATCGTCGCCCGCCCGCCCCGCTCGAACCCGAGGAGGGTGTTGGCGACGGTCCAGCCCTGGTTCACCTCGCCCACCACGTTGGCCCGCGCCGTGCGGGCGTCGCTGAAGAACACCTCGTTGAACAGCGCCTCGCCGGTCATCTCGCGGATCGGGCGCACCTCCACGCCCGGCTGGTCCATCGGAACGAGGAGGAACGTGATGCCCTTGTGCTTCGGGGCGTCGGGGTCCGTGCGGGCCAGCACGAAGATCCAGTTGGCCGTGCGGGCCGCCGAGGTCCAGATCTTCTGGCCGTTGATCACCCACTCGTCGCCGTCGAGCACGGCCCGGGTGCCCAGGCCGGCCAGGTCGGAGCCGGCCTCCGGCTCGGAGTAGCCCTGGCACCAACGGTGCTCGCCGGAGATGATGCGGGGCAGGAAGTAGGACTTCTGCTCCTCGGTGCCCCACACGATGATGGTGGGCCCGACCATGCCGGTGCCGAAGTTGTCGTTGGCGACGGCGGTGGGCACGCCGGCGTTGGTGAACTCCTCGGCCAGGATCACCTGCTCCAGCTGGGAGAGGCCGGCGCCGCCGTACTCCTTGGGCCAGGACAGGGCGATCAGGCCGGCGTCGGCGAGGACCTGGCGCCACTGCCGCAACCACTCCTGGCGCTCGTCGGGCGCCATGGCCGACAGCCCCTTCCAGTCGGCCGGCAGCTTGTTGGCGAGGAACCGGCGCACGGTCTGGCGGTAGGCCTCGGCTTCGGGGCTGTAGGTCGGGTTCATGCCGCCTCCTGGGTAGGTGTCCTCCATGGTGTCCCAAGGCGACCACATCTGGGAGATCCGCAACCCCGACGGGGGCATGCTCGGGCTCGAGGTGGCCCGGGCGGTGTTGGCGGCGACCGACTGCGTGCTGGCCCACTCGATCTCGGAGCGGGTGGACGTCGAGGTGCGCGACCCGTCGGGTCAGGTGGTGGCCAAGGCCGAGGGGCTGAGCGCCGAGGGCGCCACCCCCATGGCCCGGCTCTCCATCGAGGGCGCGAGCGTCACCCGCCGCCAGGTGTGGCCCGACGAGTCTGACATCGGCCGGCCCGTGATCCTCCCCGGCGGCGAGGTCGGCATCCTGCTGTCGTGGTGGAACGCCGAGGACGGCAGCGAGTGGCGCTGGCGGGTCGAGTTCCACAACGCCAAGTAGACGCTCGGGGAGAACCGGCAGGTCTACGGAGCTGACGGGTAGGCAGCGCCGCAGCCGGACATCGTTCTCATCGCATTGACGTCTGCGGGGGTGAAACGGTCCTGAGTGGACCCTTGACGGATGCCCGACTCAGGCGAGGTGCTGGCTTCGATGCCCTGGCTGAGAGCAACCAGCTGGCGGATGGCCCGGCGGGTGGCTGGCAGGTCGCCGTTCAGGGCGGCGAGATGCAGGACGCCCTGCTCCGAGGTGACGTCCTCGTGCGTTCCGTCGGGGTCCACCGCCGCGTCCCACCCGAGAAGGATCCGCTCCGGCTGGCCGTCTCGGAGCCGGGGAGGGGTGGCGTCGTCGGAGAAGACCGGAACGCGGACCACCGTCTCCGGCGTCTGTCCCGCCGGGTAGTAGAGGCTCGACGGGGTCCAGTAGAAGTTGCGCGTCTCGACCGTTACGTCGATGCCGTCGGCCCGGGCTTCGGCCACCACCGCCGCCACCTGGTTGTAGACCCAGTCGGGGACGTCCTGTTCGACGGTAAACCGGACCGGCTGGCAGGGCCGGCCCCAGGGCCGGCCCACGGCCAACGGTTTGCCATGGGGTCCTCCGAAGGTGGAGTAGCCGGGGGCGCCGGGGATGCGCAGCTCGGCTTGGCGCTGGTGGCTCAGCCACACTCCAAGGCCGAGGGCTGACAGGGGAAGGACCACCCCGAGCAGGACCGCCAGGGCCCGGTACAGCCGACTCGGCCGCTTGCTCGGGTGGGCGGTGAGAAACTCGCCGCTGAGCACGGCGGAGGCGGCCGGGGTGATCTGGACGCCGGGGCGTTCGAGCCAGCCTCGCAGGTGATCGGCGACCGCGGGAGGGGCGACGTAGCCGGTGGAGCGCAGGCTCACCCGCACCGGGCGGCGCACACCTTGTGCGGAGAGAAGGAGGGTGGCGTAGCGGGCCGCCGCCGTGGTCGCGACCGCGCTGACCCGGTCCAGTCGGACCGCCCGGCGAACCCCCCAGTTGCGGTAGTAGAGCACCGGTCCATCGAGCCGCCGGCTGAACAGGACCACGAACAGCGGGGTCAGCAGCAGCCCGATCCCGATGCCGAGCCCCCGTCCGTAGACGTGCAGGTACAGCTGGACGGCGATCAGGCTGGCGCCACCGAACACGTAGCCGATGGTGCGCCACGCGGGCAGGCTCACGAGGTGCTGGTCGCGACCGTTGCAGGCGAGTGGGGCGATCCAGGTGGCGGGCCGGTCCGGGTCGGGCGCGCCCACGGACGACGCCGGGAACACCGGCGTCCAGCCGGGTGGCGGAGGGCAATCCGTCCCTCCCGTCTCGGTCCCTGTCGCCGGTGACCGGAGCCGGAAGACCCGGGCCCGCAACACGAAGGCCCGGACCGTGGCCACAACCATGACCCCGAGACCGACCACGACGCCGACGTTCTGGACCGTTCCGGACGGCTGGCTGGTCAGGGCGAAGAAGGCGACAGTGGCCGAGCCGTACAGGGCCGCCTCCACGGCCACCACCCTGCTGCGGAGTCGCCACGCCGCCCAGCCGAAGAAGGGGCCGGCTGGCAACGCCAGCAGAAGGGGGGCCAGCGCCCACCCGACGCTCGCCAGCACCCACAGCCGCGACGGCTTGGTTGTGGCCGGTTGGTCTTGCGGGGGGTCGGCAGCGGAGCCGGCCGGGGTGGTGGTGACTGTTTCGAGCATGGGTCTCGACCCTCCGGCACCGCAGGGTCCCACCTCAATCGGCTAGGAGCGGCCGGCCCTGAACAGTCGCGTGACGAGCGCGCCGGCCGAGCGCACCGTCAGCCCAGGTCGGCGACCACCTCGGTCTCCCATCCGATCTCCCAGAACGGGTCGAGGACGCGGGCGAGGGCGGCGTCGGCCCGTCGTGTCGCCTCGAGCCCCGAGTCGCCCTCGGCCAGCAGGTGGAGGCTGGCGTGCAGCCGCCGGCGGCGCAGCACCCGTGGACGCAGCGGTGTCAGGCCGGCGGCGATGCACTCGACCCGGGCCCGGTCGATCCCGAGGTGGGACCGCAGGCGGGCCTCGACCAGCCACAGCGACACCGCTACTTGATCACGCCGGCGTCGCGCAGCGCCGCCCTCTCCCCTTCCGAGAGGCCGTGCTCGGCCAGCACGTCGTCGGTGTGCTGGGCCAGGTCCGAGGCGGGTTCGAGCGTGGGTAGCGATGTGCGCGAGAAGCGGGCCGGCGGCCCGGTCGTCCACCACCCCGGCCGCGACGGATGCGGTTCGACCACCCGGTAGGCGGTCACCTCGGGGTCGGCGGTCAGCTCCCCGACGCGCCGGGCGGGGGCGGCGGCCACGCCGGCGCCCTCGAGGGCCCCGACGGCGGTCGCCCGGTCCAGGCCGGCCAGCTCGCCGAGCAGCTCGGCGGGCGCCTCGACGCCGCCGGCCGGCTGGGCCCGGACCCATCCGTCGCCGACCCGGTGGTAGCGGTCGACCGGCCCGGGACCGGGGTGGTCGCGGCCGCCCCGCGGCGGCGGGGGGCTGCCCGGCCAGCGGGTCAGCTCCCGTGCCTGCAGCAGGGCCGACATGGCAGCGAGGGAGGTGGTCACCTTCTGGCCCCCGCCCCCCCGGCGGCGGTGGAACAGGGCCAGGCAGGCACCCAGCGCCGCCGTGGACGCCGCCGCCACGTCGTTGACCGGGATGGTGAAGAACACCGGGTCGTCGTCGCCGCCCTGGGCGTCCATCATCCCGCTCATGGCCTGCAGGATGGGGTCGAATCCGGGCTCGTCACCCAGGGGGCCGCCCTCGCCGAAGCCGGTGACGGTCACCGTGACGATGTCGTTGTTGACGGCGCGCAGATCGTCGTAGGTGACGCCGAGCCGGCCGAGGACGCCGGGCCGGTAGTTGTCGACGACCACGTCGGCGGAGGCGGCCATGTGCATCAGCAGGTCTCGTCCCTCCGGCCGGGTGAGGTCGACCACCACGGAGCGCTGGCCCTTGTTGTAGCAAGCGAACCCCGGCCCCCGGAAGCTGTCACCCGCCGGCGGCTCCACCTTCACCACCTCGGCGCCCAGCTCGCCGAGAAGCGACGCGGCGAAGGGACCGGCGATGATGGCGCCGAGGTCGAGCACCCGGATGCCGTGTAGCGGCCCGCGGCCCGGCTCGGCCCGGGAGCCGCCCCGCCGTCCGTTGCCGCCCGGCTCGGGTGCCGCCCACACCTCGGCGCCGACGTCGAGCACGGGCGCCGGTCCTCGCACCGAGCCCGGCGTGGCCGACAGCTTCAGCGGTACCCCCGGCATGACGACGGCCCCCGGCGCGGCGTCGTCGAGCTCGACCCGCATGCCGATGGCGGAGAGCTGGGGATGGTCGAGCCAGTCCTCGCGCCCCAGCACCGGCCCGGCGGGCACGCCGGCGCGGGCCAGGCGGTCGAGCCATTCGTGGCGGGGGCGGGCGGCGAACACCGAGGCGATCCGATCGATGACCCAGGCGGCGTGCTCGGGGCGGAGCATGGCCGCCCGCGGCCTCGGACCGAGGCGCTCGTCGGTCATCAGGTCGTCCACCCCGAGCACGGCGAAGGCCCGCTCGGTGAAGCGGGGTGTGAGAGAGGCGAGGAACAACCACTCGTCGTCGCCGCAGCGGTAGAGGCGGTAGTAGGGGACCGGGCCGCCCGGGCCTCCGGGACGGGGACCCTCGGCGACGGGAGCGGCCTGATCGAAGGTGAGGGCGCCGGCAGCGGCGATCATCACCCCGTGCAGGCCCGACACCGTCACCGCCTGGCCGGCGCCAGAGGATTCGCGCTCGTGAAGGGCCGCCACCGCGCAGGCCGCCGCCCACACGCCCTGCACGGTGAGGACGTGGGCGTACACGTCGTCGACGGGACCGCCGTCGAAGGAGAACTGGCGCAGGGCGACGCCGGCCGCCGCCCCCAGCAGGGACTCGGACTCGGCGCCGCCGGCCCACGGCGCGTCGTCCGTGTAGGGGGCGACGTGGAGGTGCACCAGCCGGCGGTTGCGCGCCAGCGCCAGGGCCGGGTCGAGTGGCGTTCCACTCAGGGCGGCGGCCGGGCCCCCGGCGATGCACAGGTCGGCCCCGGCCACCAGTGCCTCCAGCCGGTCGAGGGAGTCGGCGGGGTCGATGACGACGCTGGCCTTGCCCCGGTTGAACACCTCGAAGGCCGGGGTACCCCGCTCGGGATCGCCCCCGAGCGGCTCGACCTTGACTACTTCAGCGCCGAAGTCGGCCAGCAGCATCCCCGCCAGCGGCGCCGCCACCCCGCTCCCCTGCTCGACGACCCGCAGGCCGTCGAGGGGTGGCGGGGGCACGTCAGGAGCCTACGGCGGGCAGCAGCGGCTGACTGGCGGTAGAGGGGCGGGCGCCGAGCCCGTACCAGAGCTGCAGGAAGGCCTCGGCGGTCTTGGCGTGGAACGGGCGGCCGTTGAGGGCGGGCCCGTCGGTGTTCTCCCAGTCCCACCAGATCACCCCGTGCCACCACGGCTGGCCGGAGAACGTCTCGAGCAGCGCCTGGTACAGGTCGGCCTGCAGCTGCCAGTCGGTGATGCCGTAGAAGTTGAGGTAGGGGGCGCGGGCCGCGTACTGGCCGGACATGTAGCCGGCCTCGGCGAACACGATGGGCTTGTGGGTGGCGGCGGCGAGGGCGGCGACGGAGGCGACCCAGTGCCGCCCTCGGGTGGCGGCGGCCGAAGACGTCTGCCAGTCGCCGAGCAGCTGGCCCAGGGTTGGTGCCGGCCGGTCGTCGAGGGGGAAGTAGGCCGACACCCCGACCAGGTCGACAGCGTCGAGGAAGGCGGCGTGGCCGAGCTCGTCCCAGTTCTCCTCGTAGGCGATGGTGCCGCCGAAGTGAGCCCGGGCGTCGCCGACGACCTGACGCCAATGCGGCCCGTCGTTCTCCAGCGAGGACATCTCGCTTCCGACGAAGAGGACCGACACGCCGTCGGCCTGGGCCAGGGCGGCGTAGTGGTCCATGAAGGCGCGGTACGACGCGAAGAAAGCGTCGAGGTTGGCCGGGTGGATGACGCCCCGGAAGTCGCCCTCGCAGCCGGTGCACACGAACACCGGGGTCAGGACGACCCGCATGCCGGCCGCCTCGGCCGCGGCGATCTCGGCGCTGAGGACGGCGTCGGGCTCGGTGCCGGTGAAGCTGTGCACGCTGTCGGCTTGGGGTCCGTCCGCCTCCCACCAGACGAAGAACGAAACGGTGTTGAGCCCGTCGCCCCGCAGCTTGGCCAGCGCCGCCGAGTCGGGGGCGTCGGTACCAGGCGACAGGGGCACCCCGGCGCCGGCGATCGCCCCTCCCTGGGCCGCCGAGTGCACGGTGGCGACGCCCCCAGCTCGGGCGGCGGGGGACAGGCCCAGCCAGCCGGCCAGGGCGGCCACGCAGGCGGCGGCCACCGCCCGTCGCCCGATTCCAGCTGACCCCATCGCGTCGCTCCCGCCGAGTGTCGGTCCGGGCCGGCACCGGCCCGGGGTTGAGGAATGTCCAACCGGGAGCGGGATTCGCCGCCCGCCCGGGGCCCTCCTGCCGGCGGTCAGGCTAACGGAGGCGGCCGCCGCCACCGACCGCAGCCGGCGGAGCCACGCCTGGGGCTAGAACGCGGCGGGTTGGGCCGCCTGACCAGCGATCCAGCCGGGGCACCGGCCGCTGGCCCGGTGTCGTTCCAGCAGCTCGTCCTCGTTGAGATCCTCCGAGAAGGTGAGGATCTCCGAGGCGCAGTTGGGGCACTCGATCCGCCGAGCCAGGCCGTTCGGCATGGGCCCTCCTTATCGACAAAGAGGATAACCGAACTGGTGTTCCTGGAAGGGTATGGGCACGGCCGGTGCCCGAAGGTCGGCCGGCCTCAGCTGCCGTCGTCGCCCCCGCCGCCCAGCTGGCGCTTGAGGACCTTGCCGGTGGCGTTGCGGGGCAGCTCCTCGAGGAGCTCGACGTCGCGGGGCACCTTGTAGCGGGCCAGGCGCCCCCGCACGTGCACCCTCACTTCGTCGGGGGTGATGCTCGCCCCCTGCCGGGGGACGACGAAGGCGGCCAGGCGCTGGCCGAACTCCTCGTCGTCCACGCCGATGACGGCGGCGTCGGCCACGTCGGCATGGGAGACGATGACCTCTTCCACCTCGCGGGGGAACACGTTCTCCCCTCCGGAGACGATCATGTCGTCGGCCCGCCCCTCGACGAAGAGCCGGCCGGCCACGTCGAAGCGGCCGAGGTCGCCGGTGTCGACCAGGCCGTGCAGCACGGTCTTGCCTCCCCCGCCGGTGTAGCCGGAGAAGGTCATGCCGTTGCCGACGAAGATGCGCCCGGTGCGACCGCGGGGCTGTTCGATCCCCTGCTCGTCGACGATGCGCACGATGGTGCCCGGGGGCGGGGTGCCCGCCGTGCCGGGGGCCGCCCGCAGCTGGCGGGGGTCGGCGATGGTCGCCCAGGCCACCTCGGTCGAGCCGTAGAGGTTGTAGACGACGTCGCCGAAGACGTCCATGAAGCCCTGGGCCAGCCGGCCCGACAGCGACGAGCCGCTGACGGCCACCACTCGCAACGACGACGTGTCGTGGCCCGATCCTTCCTCCTCCTCGGCCACCGCCAGCAGCCGTTGCAGCATCTGGGGGACGGCCACCAGCACAGTGGCCCGATGGGCCGCGATGTCGTCGAGCACCGCCGCCGGGTCGAAGCGCCGGCGCAGCACCAGTGTGGATGACAGGGACAGACCGATGAGGAGGTGGGCGAAGCCCCACGCGTGGAACATCGGGGGGGCGATCACCGTCGTGTCGCGGGCTCGCAGCGGTATGCGGGAGAACAGCCCCACCGCCGGGGCCACCTCGGCGCCCCCCTGCGATCGCGGGGCGCCCTTCGGCCGTCCGGTGGTGCCCGAGGTCAGGATGACGACCCGACCCGGCTTGGGCGGAGCCGACGGCGGGGTTTCGGGCCCCCCGACCCGCAGGGACTCGAGCGTGCCCTTCCGTCGATCCCCATCCCCACCGACCACGGCGATGTGGTCGACGCCAGCGGCGTCGGCCGCCTCGGCGAAGTCTTCGTCGTGCACGAGCAGCGTTACGCCCTCGGACCGGCAGACGTCGGCCACCTCCGAGGTGCTGAAGCCGGTGTTCAGCATGACCACGTCGGCGCCCAGCTTGAACAGGGCCACCGCCGCCTCGACGAAGCCGCGGTGATTGCGGCACAGCAACCCGACCACCGTGCCCGGCCCGACGCCCCGGCCGGCGAGCCCGTGGGCCAAGGCGTTGGTCCGGCCGTCGAGCTGGCGGTAGGTGAGCGTTCCGGCTTGGTCGACCACGGCCGCGGCGTCGGGGTAGCGGGCGGCTGACAGCGCCACCGCCGCCGCCGGGTTCAACCCCCAGCGGCGCACGGCGTCGACGGTGGCCGGCAGGCGAGCTGGCGGCGGGGGGGTGAGCACACCGGAGCGCACCACGGCCACGGCGGCCGATACCAGCTCGGCCGGGCGGGGCCGGGGCGTGCGGCGGGCGGGAGCCTTCTGCTCGACGACCCCCCGCAGCTCGGCGAGGGTCTGGCCGATGACCCGGGCCACCATGGGGGCCGCCACCCGGTCGGCGATGACGCCGAGCAGCCCGCCCGGGGCCTGGTAGGCGACGCGTAGACGCACCCGGGTCTGGCCGGGGCCGGCGTCGCGCAGCCGCCAGCGGCCCCGGTGCTCCACCCCCGTGACGCTGGTCCACGCCAGGTCGCAGGGCTCGTCGCACTCAACCAGCTCGATCAGCGCCCCGACCGGCGCCGAGCCGACACCGAACCGGGCCAGGTAGCGGGCCCCCACGCCGGCGGCCTGCTCGGAGCGCTGCTCCCACCGGCTGACCCCGGCCATGAACGTCGGGTACCGCGAGGGGTCGGCGACCCACTCCCACACGTCGCGGCGGGGGGCGTTGATGACGATCTCGCGCTCGACCCTCATGACCGCCCCGGAAGGGGAAGGCGACGCTCGGCCACCAGCGAGTCGAGGGCGTCCTGCATCTCGCCGGTGACGGCGTCGTAGGCGGCGTCGAGGTCGGGATCCTCCCCGAAGCGCTCCCTGACGTCGAGCGGGGGCAGCACCTCGATGGTGATCTTGGCCGGGAAGGACCAGCGGGGCACGAGGTCCCCGACGGTGACCCCCCACGGCACCACCACCGAAATCGGCAGGACCTTGAGCCGGAAGGCCCGGTCCAGGCCGAGGCGGCGGGCCAGCCCCTCACCCCGGGTGAGGACCAGGGCGGTGTGCTGGCCGCCGTGGGAGACCACCGGGACGATGGGCACGCCCATGTGGGCGGCCAGGCGCAAAAAGCCCGTGCGCCCGCCGAAGTCGATCCGCCCCGACTGCCAGCTGGGCCGGTGCACCTCCCAGTCGCCGCCGGGGTAGACGAGCACGGCCGCCCCGGCGCCCAGCGCCTTCTCGGCGTTCTCGTGGGAGGCGGGCAGGGCGCCGAACCGGCGCAGGAAGGTGCCGAGCCCCGGCGCCACCGTCACCAGGTTGTGGGCCAGCTGGTAGAAGGGCCGTTCGACTCCGAAGTAGCTGGTGAAGGCCAGGGTGAACACGGTGGTGTCGGGCGACAGGTTGCCGCCGGAGTGGTTGCCGACCAGCAGCACTGGCCCGTCCTCGGGGATGTTGGCCAGCCCCCGAACCTCGGCCCGGTGCCAGATGCTCGCCAGCACCCAGGCCCCGGGCAGCATCTCGCGGATGTAATCCGGGTCGCGCTGGTCGAAGTCCGCCTCGGGCAGACGCGCCTCCACCAGGTCCGACAACGCCGACATCCGTCACCTCCGCTGTTCGGGGATCGGGGCGGTGATACCCCCCGGCTCAGCCGCGGATGCCCGCCCAGTCCTCCCCGGGCCGGCGGACCAGCTGGAGGGCACAGCGGGGACAGCCGAGCCGCCCCGTCCCCCCCTCCCACCGGGCGGCCGACGGATCGATCGCCGCCCCGCAGTGGGGGCAGGTCACCGGCTCGGACGCCCCGTCTCTCACCGGCCGGGGCGGTGGGGACCGACGAGCACGGTGGTGACGCTCTGGGGGGACAGCACCACCCGCACCCGGTCGCCGTCCATGCCGGCCCGGGCCGGAGCGAGGTTGTGGCGGGCGTCGGTCACCAGGGCCCGGACCGAGTGGGCCTGGGCTCCTCCCGGCAGGGTGAAGCTCAGGTCGATGTTGCCCCGGACCCCGTTGTCGATGGCCACGACCACCCAGTTCGACCGCTGCTGGAAGGCGGCGGCGTGGACGTCGGGAGGCAGCCCGGCGACGTCGTGGAGCACGGCGCCGGGGCGCACGTAGCGGCTGAAGTTGGCGAGGGTCCAGTAGCGCTTGGTGGTGTAGAGCCGGGTGTTGCCGTCGGTGCCGTGGAACCGGTCGAAGTAGACCAGCCCGTCGTTGCGGCCCCGGTAGTTCATGGTGGTGGCGCACCCCGGCGTGGTGGGGGGACAGCCCATGTTGGGTGACAGGGCGACCCACCAGTCGAAGGCCGAGTCGTGGGCGACGGCGAGGTCGCCCCAGATGGTGTTGGCCAGCCACATGCCGCTGTCCATGGTCGGGTCGTACTGCCAGCCGAAGGTCCGGCCGTTGAAGCAGCACACCTCCGAGGCCCAGTGGGCCACCGGCAGGTGCGACAGGGGCGCCAGCTCGGCCGGCGTCGGGTAGTCGTAGGTGTGGTGGGCCACGGCGGCGATGTCGGGGCCGGCCTGCCCCAACCAGGCCGGGTACTCGCGGTAGAGCTGGGAGACGAGGCTGGTCTCGTCCCCGATCACCTGGGTGGAGGGCGACTCGGCCCGCAGGCGCGAGGCCAGGTCGTCGAGCACGACGGCCCGCTGCCGGACCGGCACCACCATCCCCTCCTGGTGGCAGGTGGCCTGGGGCGAGTCCGGCTCGTTCATGGGGCTGACGTAGCTGAGGGTGATGTGGTCGGCGACCTCGAAGTGGCGGACGACGTCGGCCAGGTAGGCGGCGAAGGCGGCCTCGTCGCCCGGGATGAGCCGGCCCCCGCAGCTGCGGTGGTTGGTGGTGAACTGCGGCGGGGCCGAGTTCACGAACCCGATCAGCTGGGGCACGTGGTACTGGGCGGCCAGCTCGAGAAATGACCGGCCGGCCTGGTCGCGGGACCAGTCGTAGACGCCGGGGCGGACCAGGAAGGTGGGGGCCGCCTTGTACCAGACGTCGACGCCCGCCCCGCCGCCCCCGATGTTGTAGCGGTACTGCGACAGGGCCAGGCCCTGGGGGCCGAAGAGCATGCCGGCCACCTGGCGCTTCACCGACGCCGGGAAGGAGGCCAACCAGCTGGGCCACCAGGCTCCCGAGGCCCCGAAGCCGGCGATGGTCTGCCCGGGGGCGGGCTCCACCGCGGCGGTGTACCCGGTGGCCGCCGCCGGGGGGGCCACGGCGGCGTGGAAGGACGTGGCCCCCAGCGCCACCACCACGAACAGGGTGGCGGAGGAGAGACTCACCAGCCGGCGCAGGTTGCGGGCCCACGACCGTCGCCGAGGCATCGGGACGCCCTTCACGCTCCCGATAATCGGCCGCCGTCTCACATCTTCTGAGGGTAGAACGCGCCGCGGCCGCCGCGACAGGCGCCCGGCACTCGTTCTCAGCGGGATCTCAGCCGCCCCGAGGCCCCGCCGAGCGCCGATATGCGCTCGAGGTTCCTCTACATTCGCCCCGTGAGCGGGCCGGAGCAGGACTTCGAGGCCCGCTACCCCGGCATACGGCTGGCGCCGGTGACGGTGATCATCCCGGCCTACGACGAGGAACAGACCGTCGCCTCGGTGGTGGCGTCGGTGCCGGCGGAGATGTCCGGCCTCGCCACCTCGGTGCTGGTGGTCGACGACGGCAGCCGCGACCGCACGGCGGAGCGGGCGGCGGGGGCCGGGGCCTACGTGCACCGCCAGGCCAACGGCGGCCAGGGGGCGGCGCTGCGGGCCGGCTACCGGGTGGCGGCGTCACGGGGGGCGGAGATCCTCGCCACCCTCGACGCCGACGGGCAGTGGTCGGCCGCCGACCTGGCCCCCATGGTCGAACTGGTCGCCCGGGGCGAGGCCGACCTGGTGTCAGGGTCACGCCGGCTGGGCTCCGACCAGGTGACCGAGCGGGCCCGTCAGGCGGGGGTGGTGGTCTTCGGCCGGCTGATCACCGTGCTCACCGGGCAGGCGGTCACCGACCCGGCCAACGGCCTGCGGGTGATGAAAGCGGACGTGGCCCGCACGGTGCGGCTGGAGCAGCCCCAGTTCCAGGCGGCCGAGCTGTTGCTGTCCGCCCTGAGCGCCGGTTTCCGCTACCGCGAGGTGCCCGTCGCCCATCTCCCCCGCCAAGCCGGCGTGTCCAAGAAGGGCAACGACCTTCTGTACGGCGCCCGCTACGGCGCCGCCGTGGTGCGGACCTACGTCCGTGACCGGGGCTGGCGCCACCGGGGGCGGGCCTGACCGCCCCCGGCATGGCGGCGGGGCCGCCGGGCGGGAAGTCCCGCAGGTGGACGCGGTCGCCCGGCGACCTGGCGGCCCTCGGGGTACTGGCCTTGGTGCCGCTGGCCCTGGTGGCCCTGCCGGCCGCCGCCGGCCACCTGTGGCTGCCGGGCGACGACCTCACCCAGAACTTCCCGCTGCGCCACCTGGTGGGGCTCGACCTGCGCCACGGCCATCTGCCCCTGTGGGACCCCTACATCTGGGACGGGACGCCGCTGCTCGGGGGGTGGAACGCCGGCGCCTTCTATCCGGCCACCCTGCTGTTCGCCGTCCTGCCGGGGGCGGCGGCGTGGGCCGTGGGCCAGACCCTCACCCTGGTGCTGGCCGGGTGGGGCATGTACGCCTTCCTGCGGGCGCAGCGGCTCGGGCCGTTGGCCGCCTGGCTCGGCGCCCTGGTCTTCGCCTGGTCCGGCTTCATGGTCGCCCACACCGCCCACATCGGTCTGCTGGAGGGGACCAGCTGGTTGGGGTGGATCCTGCTGGTGGTGGATCGCCTGTCCGGGGAGCCCGCTCGCCCCTGGCGGTGGGTCGCCGCCCTCGGCGTGCTGGGCGGGCTGGTGGGCCTGGCCGGCGAGCCCCGGGCCATCTCCAACGTGGCGGTGGTGGGCGGCGTCTACGCCCTGTGGCTGCTGGTCAGCGGACGCCACCGGGCCCGGCTTGGGGGCCGGCTGGTAGGTGCGGCGGTGATCGCCGGGCTGATCGGTTGCGCCCAGCTGCTGCCGGGGCTGGCGGCGGTGGCCGGCTCGCAGCGGGCCCATCTGGCCTACGGCGACTGGGGCGCCGGCTCCCTGTCCCTCCCCCAGCTGCTGCTGCTGGCGGTGCCGTTCGCCGACGGCGGCTTCGCCTCGTTGGGCCTGCCCCCGTACGCCGGCGCCTTCAACGTCACCGAGCTGACCGGCTACGCCGGCCTGCTGACCCTGTCGGGAGGTCTGGCCGCCCTGACGGTCGGCCGGCGGGCCGGTCGACCCCGGCACGGGACGGCGGTGTGGGCGGTGATCGGGGCCCTCGGCGTGGTCCTCGCCCTGGGGGCCAGCACGCCGGCCGGCCACCTGCTGGCCCGCGTCCCCCTCTACGGCGGCGAGCGGTTGCAGAACCGCAATCTCGGGGTCGTGACCGCCGCCCTGGCCGTCCTCTTCGCGGCGTGCTCCGAGCACTTCGTCGCCGGCGGGCGGGGGGCGTGGGGTGACCGGAGGACCCGTCGATGGGCCCGGGCCCTGGCCCTCGTCGCCCCGGTGGCGGTGGGGGGCCTGACCGTCGCTGCCGTGGTGGCGCCGGGCAGCGTCCAGGGCGCCCTGGCCGGCCAGTACCGGCTGCTGCCGCGGGACTGGCCGTTCTTCATCGCCTCGTTGGTGGTGGCCGGGGCCGTGGTCGGGCTGGTGGCCGGGGGCCGGCGACTGGGACTGGCCGGGCGCCGGGCGGCGGTGGTGGCCGTCAGCATGGCGGATCTCGGGTTCTTCCTGGCCAACGCGGCGGTGGGGTGGACGGCTCCGGCCGTGGTGCACCCCGGTCCCGGGTCGCCGGCGGCCGCCCTGGCGTCGATGCTCGGAGGCCGGCGCTACGCCGTGTTCGACCCCGGCCTTTTCTACCGCCCCTACCGGCAGGCGGAGGCCGGCGACGCCCCCGTCCCCGACCTCAACCTCCTCGCGGGGATCGGCAGCGTGCAGGGCTACGGGTCGCTGGTGGCCGGCGGGTACCAGCAGGCGACCGGCACCCACGCCGCCGGGCTCATCGACCTTCCCATGCTGTCCACGCCGCTGGCCGACCAGCTCGGCCTGCGGCTGCTGTTGACCGAGCCCTCCTACCTGACCGGCCCGGGGGCCGGGCCCCTCGCCGGGCTCGACGGCCGGTGGCAGCGGGTGGGGACCCTCGCCGGCCTGGTCGTGCTGGCCAACCGGCACCCGCTGACCCCGGGGTGGCTGCAAGTGGCGGGCCGCCCGATCGCCGACGGCCGGGTGCGGGTCGTGACTGAGCCGTGGGGGGATACCAAGGTGCAGGTCGACGCCCCGGGGCCGGCCAGGCTGGTGGTCAGCGAGGCGTGGGCGTCGGGGTGGCAGGCCCGGGTCGACACCGGCCGCCCCGGTCCGTGGCGGGCGGTCGGGCAGGCCGGGCTGTTCCAGTCGACGCCGGTGCCGGCCGGGCCCTCGACGGTCGAGCTCCGCTACCGGCCCCGGCGGGTGACCGAGGGCCTGGCGGCCGGCGCCGCCGGCGTCATCATCGCCGGGTTGGCAGCGCTGGTGGGACCGGCGCGTCGTCGTCGGGCCACGCCGCCCACGTAGCGGCGAGGCCCGCCTCCAGCTGGACGGGGACGGGCAGGCCGGCGGAGGCGGCCAGGGCGCGGTCGATCACCACGGCGCGCATCTCGCCCGGCTGGGCGGGCGCCTCCTCGAGGCCGATGGCCTCCCCGCTGACGTCGCAGGCCACCCGGTGCAGGTCGAACACGTTGACCGACCGACCCGACCCGACGATGACCACGGGCGGCAACGGGCGGGCCAGGCCCTGCACGAAGGCATCCACGACGTCGTCGATATAGACGTAGTCGCGCACCTGCAGGCCGTCGCCGTAGACCTTGACGGCCTGCTGGCGCCGGGCGGCTCGGAAGAGGCGGGCGACGAGCCCGTCCTTCACCCACACCCCCGGCCCGTACACGTTGGTGAGACGCAAGGAGGTGGCGGCCATGCCGTAGGAGGAGCGGTAGGCGGACATCAGCATCTCGGCCGCCGCCTTGGTGGCGCCGTAGGGCGTGAGCGGCCGCAGCGGGGCGTCCTCGGTGATGCGGTCCCCGTCCATGGGCCCGACCACGGCGTTGGTCGAGGCGAAGAGGAAGGTGGCGATCCCCCGGGCCCGGCACCCTTCGAGCAAGTCGGCGGTGACCTCGACGTTGGAGCGGTACACCTCGTGGGGGGCCTCGACCGACAGCAGCACCGAGGTGGCGGCAGCCAGGTGGATCACCGCCTCCGGATCGGTGTCGAGGGCAGCGTCGACCGCTCCGGGGTCGCGCAGGTCAGCGACGACGGAGGTGACGGGTCGGTCGCCCTCCGGGGGTGGGCGGCGGTCGGCCACGGCGACCGAGTGCCCTTGGGCCACCAGCCGGTCGACCAGCGCCGTGCCGATGAAGCCGAAGCCGCCGGTGACGAGGACCCTCACCGGCGGGACGATACCGGGGCGCCATCATTCGCCCCGAGGGGGCTCGCGCCCCGGGCGCAAGGGCGCGAGCCGCCGGTTCGACTATGCGCCCGACCAGCGCCCTCTCCTAGGATGGCCGTCCTTGCCAGCGACTGATCGGATGCTGCTGGGGCCCACAGGAGTCTCCCAGGTGACGACGCGATGATCGCCTTGCTGACACCGGTGCCACCTAATCTTGGCCGGGCTGCAGAGAGGAGAACGCGGTGAACATCCTGGTGCTGGGGGGCGACGGTTATCTGGGGTGGCCGACAGCTCTGCACCTGTCCGCCCGTGGGCACACCGTGGGCATTGTCGACAACTTCGCCCGCCGGCACTACGACGACGAGCTGGGCGTGGAGTCGCTGATTCCCATCCGGTCGTTGAAGCGTCGGGTGGACACATGGACGCGGGTGAGCGGCAAGGAGCTCGCCGTCTACTCCGGCGACCTCACCGACGCCCCGTTCGTCGACGCCACCATCGGCGACTTCGCCCCCGACGCCGTGGTGCACTTCGCCGAGCAGCGATCGGCGCCCTACTCGATGATCGACCGCGAGCACGCGGTCTACACCCAGGTCAACAACGTGTCGGGCACCCTCAACCTCCTCTACGCCCTGGCCGAACGGGCGCCCCACGCCCACCTGGTGAAGCTGGGGACGATGGGTGAGTACGGGACCCCCAACATCGACATCGAAGAGGGGTTCATCGAGATCACCCACCGGGGGCGGACCGACGTGCTGCCGTTCCCCATGCAGCCCGGCTCCTTCTACCACCTGTCGAAGGTGCACGACTCCCACAACATCCGCTTCGCCTGCAAGATCTGGGGCCTGCGGGCCACCGACCTGCACCAGGGCATCGTCTACGGGGTGGAGACCGACGAGACGACCTCCCACCCGGATCTCGCCACCCGATTCGACTACGACGCCGTGTTCGGCACCGTTCTCAACCGCTTCATCGTTCAGGCGGTGGTGGGCCATCCCCTCACCGTGTACGGCTCGGGCGGCCAGACCCGGGGGATGCTCGACATCCGCGACACGTTGGCCTGCGTCGAGCTCGCCATCCTGAACCCGGCCGACCAGGGCGAATACCGGGTGTTCAACCAGTTCACCGAGACCTTCTCGGTGGGTCAGCTGGCCGACATGGTGAAAACCCTGTCACCCCGGCCCGCCCGCATCGAGTCCCTGCCCGACCCGCGGGTCGAGGCCCAGGAGCACTACTACCGCGCCGCCCACACCAAGCTGCTCGACCTCGGGCTCAAGCCCCACCTGCTGTCCGACACGCTTATCGAGTCATTGTTCGCCGTCGTCGAGCAGCACAGCCACCGAGTGGACCCGCGGGTCATCCATCCGACGGTGAACTGGCGCCAGCCGCGCAGCGCCGCCCGCAGCACCGTCCAGGTCGACTGACCACCCGTTCCGTGGGGGGCAACGGGACGGGGCAGTCGATCCTCGTCGAGGGGCTGGAGAAGCGCTTCGGCGACGTGCACGCCCTCCGGGGCATCGACTTCGCCGTCCCCCGTGGCTCGGTCCTCGGCCTGCTCGGCCCCAACGGGGCAGGCAAGACGACGGCCGTGCGCATCCTCACCACCCTGCTCACCCCTGACGGCGGCCGGGCGGTGGTGGAGGGTTTCGACGTGGTGCGGGACGCGGCGGCGGTGCGGCGGCTTCTGGGCCTGGCCGGCCAGTCGGCGGCCATCCAGGAGGAGCTCACCGGGCGCGAGAACCTCGAGATCATCGGACGGCTCTACCACCTCGGCCGGGCCGAGGCCGGCCGCCGGGCCGACGAGCTGCTGGAGCGGTTCGACCTGGCCCCCGCCGCCCACCGGCCGGCCAAGACCTACTCGGGCGGCATGCAGCGCCGCCTCGACCTGGCCGCCAGCCTGGTGGCCCACCCGGCCGTGCTGTTCCTCGACGAGCCCACCACCGGCCTCGACCCCCGCGGCCGCAGCGGCATGTGGGAGGTAATCCGCGAGCTGGTGGCCCAGGGCACGACGCTGCTGCTCACCACCCAGTACCTCGAGGAGGCCGACGAGCTCGCCGACCAGATCGTCGTCATCGACCAGGGAGCCGTCATCGCCGCCGGCACGTCGGAGCAGTTGAAGAGCAAAGTAGGCGGCGACGTGGTGGAGTTCACCGTGCCCGATGCCTCGCGCCTCGGGGACGCGGTGGCGGCGGTGGCCGGCCTCACCGACGGCGACCCCTTCACTGACCAGGAGACGGGCAAGGTGAGCGTCTCCATCGGGGACCGTGGCTCCGAGGCCCTGATCGAGGTGGTGCGCCGGCTCGACGCCGCCGCCGTGGAGATCGCCGGGCTCAGCCTGCGCCGACCGTCGCTCGACGACGTGTTCCTGGCCCTCACCGGTCATGCCGCCGAGGAGTCGGCGGCGACCCCGGGCCCGCCGCGCCGCAGGGGCCGCCGGGCCCGGCAGGAGGCAGGAGCGTGACGACCGTCGCCGCCCCGATCACGGTGGCGCCCACCGCGCCACCCATCATCCGCCAGGCGGGGTGGGCGGTTACCGACTCGCTGGTCATGGCCAAGCGCAACCTGCTGGTGTGGTCGCGGGTGCCGGCCTACATCGTGTTCACCATCGTCCAGCCGGTGATGTTCGTGCTGATGTTCCGCTACGTGTTCGGCGGGGCCATCCACGTGCCGGTGAAGGGCGGCTACGTCAGCTACCTGATGCCGGGCATCATCGGCCAGACCGGAGCCTTCGCCTCGATGGGCACGGCGATCTCGCTGGCCCAGGAGGTGCAGAAGGGCGCTATCGACCGGTTCCGCTCGATGCCGATCGCCCGCTCGGCGGTGCTGGCCGGACGGCTCATCGCCGACGTGGTCCGCATGCTGATCACCATCGTCATCGTGGTCGGCATCGGCTACGCCGTCGGCTTCCGGTTCCAGAACGGGGTTGGAGGGGCGGTGTGCATGGTGCTGTTGGCCACCGGCTTCGGCCTGGCCGTGTGCTGCATCTCGGCGTTCACCGGCCTCGCCATCCGCGATGAGGAGTCGGTTCAGGCGTTCGGGCTCATCTGGCTGTTCCCCCTGACCTTCGTCAGCTCGGCCTTCGTGCCCATCCAGACCATGCCGTCGTGGCTTCAGGTGTTCGCCCGCAACCAGCCCATCACCCTGATCATCAACGCCATGCGCTCCTTCGCCTTGGGCGGCCCCGTCGCCCACGCCCTGTGGACGAGCCTCGCCTCCATCGCCGGCGTGCTCATCTTCTTCCTGCCGCTGGCCGTGCGGGCCTACCGGCGGACGTCCTAGCCCCGCCCATCGCCCGCACGGGACCGGACGGCTAAGCCCGGGCCATTCCGATGATCGGGGCGGCGAGCACCGCGGCGGCGGCTGACCCCTGGTAGGCGGCGTCGCCCTCGGGCAGCACCACCCCGTTGGCGGCGGCCAGCCAGTAGCCGTGCCCATCGGAGCTGGGGGCAACCCCGGCCACGTTCACCCCGGAACCGGCGCCCGACCCGAAGAACCCGGCGTCCCCGTAGGTGAAGATGCCGCCGTCGGAGGCCACCAACCAGTAGCCGTGCCCGTCCGGGGTGGCGGCCATGGCCACCACCGGGGCGACCAGGTGGAGGCCGCCCGCCGAACCGAAGAACCCGGCGTCCCCGTAGGTGAACACCCCACCGTCGGAGGCGACCAACCAGTAGCCCCGGCCGTCCGGGGTCGACGCCATGCCGACGATCGGCGCGGCCAGATGCACATTCCCCGCCGAACCGAAGAACCCGGCGTCCCCGTAGGTGAACACCCCACCGTCGGAGGCGACCAACCAGTAGCCCCGGCCGTCCGGGGTCGACGCCATGCCGACGATCGGCGCGGCCAGGCGGACATTCCCCGCCGAACCGAAGAACCCGGCGTCCCCGTAGGTGAACACCCCACCATCGGAGGCGACCAACCAGTAACCCCGGCCGTCCGGGGTCGACGCCATGCCGACGATCGGCGCGGCCAGATGCACATTCCCCGCCGAACCGAAGAACCCGGCGTTGCCGTAGGAGAACACCCCGCCGTCGGAGGCGACCAGCCAGTAGCCCTGGGAACCGGCGGCGGGCGCCTGGTTGACCAGCGAGAAGGCGGCGGGTGGGCTGACGCCAGCCACCGCGGCAGTGACGATGTAGCCGCCCTGGTTGTCGTTGGCGGTGAAGGTGGGAGCCACGGCCACCCCCGAGGCGTCGGTGGTGACCGTCACCGACGTGACCCGGCCGGGGAACGTGCCCCCCGCTCCCGACGACGGGGCGGTGAAGGTAACGGTGGCGCCGGGCACCGGGTTGCGGTTGGCGTCGGTGACGGTGGCGGCCAGCGGCACCGGAAAGGCGGTGCCCGCCGGCGTCGCCTGGGACGAGCCCGACCCGGCGGTGATGGTTGCGGGGGAGCCGGCCAGGTTGGTGAGCGTGTAATCAGCCGGGGGGGGGACCCCGGCCGTGGCGGCCGTAGCGGTGAAGGCCCCGGCGACGGTGTTGGCGGTGAACGGCGGCGAGGTGGCCACCCCGGCCGAGTTGGTCGCCTCGGTGGCGGTGCTGCCGCCACCGGCGAAGGTGGCGCCGGGTCCGCCGGCGGCGCCGCCCACCGAGAAGACGACGCTGGCCCCCTGCACCGGGTTGCCGTTGGCGTCGAGGACGGTCGCCTGCAGGGGTGCGGGGTAGGACGTGCCGACGGTGGCGGACTGGCCCGACCCCGACGTGGCGGTGATGGCGGATGACACGCCGGCGCTGCTGTTCGTCAGGCTGAAGTTCGCCGAGGAGCCGGGCGCGGCCGGCGAGGTGGCGGTGACCACGTAGCTGCCGGCCGTCTGATTGGCGGTGAAGGTCGGCGCGGTCGCCACGCCCTGGGCGTTGGCAGTGACGGTGGCCGAGTTGGTGTTGGTCGTCGAGAACACCCCGCTCGCCCCGGTGGACGGGGCGGTGAAGGTGACGCTGGCCCCGGCAGCTGGGGTGTTGTTCGAGCTGTAGACGGTCGCCTGCAACGGCGCCGGAAACGCCGTTCCAACCCGGGTTGTCTGCGGGGTGCCACCAGTTGCCGCCATGGGCGCGGCGGCGTTGGTGAGCGAGAAGTTCGCCGGTCCGCTGACCGTGGCCGGGTTGGTCGAGGTGTCGGTGCCGGTGGCCGTCACGTTGTACGAGCCGGGGGTCTGGTTGGCGGTGAAGGCCGGCGAGGTCGCCACGCAGCCGCCACTGCCGTTGGACGAGGTGGGGACCACGACGCTGGTGGCCGGACCGGGGAAGGTGCCGCTGGCTCCGCTGGTGGGGGCGCTGAACGTGACCGACACGGTCGAGCAGCTGGCCGCGCCGGCGACCGTGGCGGTGAAGGGCTGGGAGAACGTCGAGCCGACCGGTGCCGACTGCCCGGAGCCGGAGGTGGCCGTCGTTCCCTCCGCCGCCCACGCCGGGGTCGCACCCAGCACGACAGTGGCGGCGAGGGTGGCGCCGGCGACCATCTGCCGCCCGCGCCGGCTCGACCGCGGGCTACCCACCGGCGCCCGGGGTGCTGTCGTTCCGTCCGGCGCCGAAGCCCCCGAAGCAGCCGTTGGGGCCGGCCGGCCTGATGGTGATCGTCTGGGCGGTGACCGCCCCGGTGCTGTCCGAGGGGCCGTTGGCGGCCACGCACTGGCCGACGGCGAACGCCGAGGGGGTGGCCGTCACGACCTTCGTCCACCGGGTGGACGGGCCGTAGGTGAAGGACGACTCGAAGGTGGGCGGGGTACGCCCGGCGCGGGTCGTGGTCGTCGACGGCGGGGTGATCGGTTGGACATCGACAGAGGCGCCGCTGACCGACGTCACCTTGCCCGCGGCGATGGCGAGGTTGGCGAACCGACCGGGGTTCGGGTTGCGGGGTGACGTCGACCCCCCGTTCGGACGGAATCCACGGCCGAAGCCGCCACCGAAGCCGCCCCCGCCGAAGGCGCTGGCCGCTCCCCTCGCGCACCCGTTGGGCCCGGGCTGGCTGATGGTGACGGCGGTGGCGGTGAAGGGCCCGGTCGTCGGTTTGGGCCCGTTGGCGGTGACGCAGTCACCCACGGCCAGGTCGGACGGGGCCGCGGTGACGAGCTGGATGATGGTCGTCGACGAGCTCACGTTGACGGTGACCTGTCCGGACTGCGGATTCTGCACCTCGAGGCTGGTCCCCCCGCCGCTGACAGCTGCGATCTGCCCGAAGGCGCCAGGCAGGGTCGTCGGCGTGGTCTGGGGCGAGCGGGCGGCCGCCTGCTGAGACGACGCCGCGGTGGGGCTACCCCCGCCGCAGGCGGCGGCGACGAGGCCGAGGGCGCCCACGACGAGAGCGGGAGTGGCGACTCGGAGCGGACGACGAGACATGGGCGAGTTTCTCCTTGATATCGAAGATCGAGAGCTGCTCATTCGCTGCGCAGGGCGTCGATGGGGGCGAGGCGGGCGGCCCGGGACGCCGGGTAGACCCCGAAGGCCATGCCGATGGCCAGGGACACAAGAACGGCGCCGACCATGGCCGCGGGCGACACGACGATGGGATCGGAGATGAGATGGGGCAGGCCGGCCGCTCCGGCCAGTCCAAGCAGCATCCCGATGATGCCGCCGGCGAGCCCGAGCACCGACGCTTCGACGATGAACTGGCGACGGATGATGCTGGGTGTGGCCCCCAGGGCCTTACGCAGCCCGATCTCGCGGATCCGCTCGGTGACCGACACCAGCATGATGTTCATCACGCCGATGCCGCCCACGAGCAGGGAGATGGCGGCGATGCCGCCGAGGAGGACAGTGAGGGTGTGGCTGACCGACGTGGCCGTCGACAGGATGTTCTGCTGCGAGTTGATGGTGAAGTCGGCGGCGAGGGGACTGGTGGCGTGGTGCAGGTTGAGCAGCTCGGTGTCGGCTTCCTGGTAGGCGGCGCCGAGGGAGTCCTTCGAGGTGGCCGACAGCAGGATCGACTGCACCGATGTGCGGTTGGCGCCACCGGCGACCCGTTGCTGGAAGGTAGTGATCGGCACCACGGCGGTGTCGTCTTCGTTGGCGGTGGCCGAGGCGCCGGCGGACGCTAGGACACCGACCACTGTGAAGGGCTGGCCGGCGATGTCGACGGTCTGGCCCACCGGATCGCGGAAGCCAAAGAGGCTGGCGGCGGTGGTCGGGCCGAGGACGACCACGGCGGCGCCGTTGCTGACATCCGGCGAGGCGAAGAAGCCGCCCTCGGCGAGAGTGCGGCCCCTTACCTGCAGCCACGGGGGCGTCGACCCGACCACGGTCGTGGTCCAGTTGGCGGAGCCGGCGGTCAGCACCGCTGCCCGCTGGCTGGTCGGGGCCACCGCCGCGACGTCCGGAACGTCTTGGCGGTCGGCCAGGGCGGTGGCGTCCGCCATGGTGAGCGTGCTCGACGAGCCCAACCCGCCGCGGATGCCCGACGCCGAGGTTGTGCTACCGGGCGTGACGATGAGCAGATTGGTGCCGAGCGAGTTGATGGCCGAGTTGACCTTGGCCTGGGCGCCCTCGCCGAGGCCCACGGTGAGAATGACGGCGGCGATGCCGATGAGGATGCCGAGCATGGTTAGGGCCGAGCGCAGGCGGTGCGAGGCGATCGCCGACATGCCGGTGAGGACGGTCTCGGACCAGCTCATGGCGTCTCCATCCCGGCTTCCTGAATGCGGCCGTCGCGGATGCGCACCATCCGGTGGGCGTGGGCGCCGACGTCGGCCTCGTGGGTAATGAGCACGATCGTGCGTCCCGTGCGGTGCAGCTCCTCAAACAGGCCGAGGATCTCCTCGCTCGACGAGGAGTCGAGGTTGCCGGTTGGCTCGTCGGCCAGCACCACCGCGGGGTCGGTGACCAGGGCCCTGGCCACGGCGACGCGTTGCTGCTGGCCGCCTGACAGCTCCCCGGGGCGGTGCTCGACCCGGTCGGCGAGGCCCACCCGAGCCAGAGCCTCGAAGGCCCGGGCCCGACGCTCGGCTTTGCCGACTCCGGCGTAGGTGAGGGGCAGCTCGACGTTGCGCCAGGCCGTGAGGCTCGGGAGCAGGTTGAACTGCTGGAAGACGAACCCGATGCGCCGGTTGCGGATGTGGGCCAGCTCCAACTCGGACATGTGGCTCACGTCCTCACCCGACAGGCGGAAGACGCCGCTGGTGGGCACGTCGAGACAGCCGAGGATGTGCATGAGGGTGGACTTGCCCGACCCCGAGGGGCCCATGAGGGCGACGAACTCGCCCTCGTTGATGCGCAGGTTGATCCCGCGCAGCGCCTCGACCGACAGCGAGCCGGTGCGGTAGGTCTTGCGCACGTCAACCAGCTCGACGATGGGCCGACGGCTCCCATTGGAGGAGGGCAGGTCGCGGGTGGGCGCCGGCCCCGAATCGACGGCCTGCCGCAGCTCCCCAGCTGGTGCGTCGGGATCACCCACCGCCACCGCCACCGCCACCGCGGAAGGTGCCGCCGCCGAAGCCGCCCCCGCCGAAGCCGCCCCCACCGAAGCCGCCCCCACCGAAGCCGCCCCCACCGAAGCCGCCACCACCGAAGCCCCGGCCGGTGCCCGCCCCGGTGCCGGTGGGCAGGGTCGCCCGCAGATTGGCCACCACGACCTCGTCGCCGGCCGACAGTCCGGACACGATCTCGGTCAGGCCTCCACTGACGGCCCCGACCGTCACCGAATGGGCGACCTCACTGCCGCCTTGAAGCTCGTAGACGAAGCTGCGGGTGCCCACGGTGTGCACGGCGCTGGTCGGCACGGCGAGCACGTTGGTGCGCTGGCTGACGATGATCGACACCTGGGCACTCGAGCCGGCGAACAGGCCGGAGGGGCTACCGGTGACGGCCACGGTGACGGGATAGGTCGCCACCCCGCTGCTCTGGGTCGCCAGCAGACCGATCTGGCTGACCGTGCCGTAGACCGGCGTCGTGGCGCCGTCGGGCGTAATGACGGCCTGGTCCCCCACCCTCAACTCGCCGACCTGGGTGTCGCTGACCGAGGTCGCCACGTCGTAGGCCCCGGGGCTGATCACGACGATGGCGGCCGAAGCCGCCGATGAGGCGGTGGCACTCGACCCCGTGGAGCTGGACGAGGAAGCGGACGAGCCACCCGAGGCGCCGACAGAGCCGGAGCCCGAGGCCCCCGACGACGAGCCGCTACTGGACCCGCCCGACGAGCCGCCGCCCGACGTCTGCCCCGGGGAGATGTTCACGGACGCGACGGTGCCGCCGATCGGCGACACCAGCGTGGCCTGGTCGAGGCCGTCCTGGGCGTTGGCCAGCGACGCCTGGGCCGCGGCCACTGACGCCCGGTCCGACTCGATCTGGGCTGGGGTGACACCCTGCTGCAAGGCGGTGAGGGAGGCCTGGGCGTTAGCCAGCTGGGTGTTGGCCGCAGTCAGCTGGGCCTCGGCCTGGTCGAGTGACTGCTGGTTCTTGACCTCGGTCGAGGTGAGCGCCTGCTGCGCAGACTGCAGGGCCGACTGGTCCTTGGCCACCGTCTGCTGGTCGGAGGTGACCTTCTGCTGGTCCTGGGCCACCTTCTGCTCGTCGGCCGAGCAGGCGGCCGACGTCCCGGTGGACCCACCCGAAGACCCCGCGCTGTTTGCCGAGCTCGAGGAGGATCCGCCGGCACCGGCCGAGGCATCCCCTTGACAGTCGTTTGACTCCTTCTGCTGGTCGGCCGACAGCGTCGCCTCGTCACCCTGGAGCTGGTTGTCGTCCTGGGAGAGAGTGGTGTTGGCGTTCTGCACCGACTGCTGCGCCTGGCTCAGGGCCAGCTGGTTGGAGGCCTGGGTGTCGGAGAGGCTGCGCTGGTCCTGGGCGACGGAGTTCTGCGCCGAGGTGATCGAACCTTCTGCGCTGGCGAGGGTCTGGGCCGTGGGACCCTGCTCGTCGGTGGCCAGCTTGGCCTGGGCACTGTCCAGGCTCGCCTGGGCCTGGTCGACTTGGGCCTGGAGGCTGGCGGAATCGAGAGTCGCCAGCACCTGGCCGCCGACCACATGGTCGCCGACCGCCACTTTGACCGTGGCCACCCGACCGGATGTGCCGAAGGTGAGATCAGCCTCGGCGACCGCCTCGATCGTGCCGGTCGCGCCGATCGTCTGGCGGACGGTGCCGTAGGAGGCGGCGACCAGCCGGTAGTTGGAAGCGCCACTGCCACGGGTGGCGGCGTAGGCGGCGCCGGCGCCGGCGAGAACCACCAGGGCAGCGAGCAGGGCCCACCCCTTGCGGCCGGGATGGCGGAGACGGCCGAACCGGCCCCGACCGGCGGGCGCGGCGGCGGGGGCGACGGCGCCGGCCCAACCCCCTTCGGGCCCGGGCGAACGGGGCAGGACCTCGGTTGCGGGCTCCGCGGCGGTCAGACCCTGATCCGCCCCACCTGAACTCGGGTCCACTGTCGTTCCTTCCTCCGGCGTGGCCGGCCGGCCTGTCGGGGCGCGGCGGGCCCGCCTCTCCGCCGGGAGGTTCGCAGCCCCACATCAACGAGCGCTGGAACGAAGCTGAGAGCGGGCTGTGAGTGTTCGCCGCCTGGTATCGGGTCGGGCAGCGAGGGGGGCTCAGCGCAGGGCGGCCTCGATGGCACCCACTGCCGGTTTCGGCGCGTAGTTGGAGTCGAACGGAAGCGCCCAGCCGTCGGGCGGGGACGTCTCGGACACCCACGAGTACCGGTCGGTGAAGCCCCATGTGACGAAGGTGTGGCAATCGGCAGCCGATCGACAGTCGGCAAGAGCGCCGCGGAAGATGCCGGCTTCCTCGTCGAGCATGGGCCCGGCGCCGGGCGGGCGCAGCCACACGTCCATCTCGGTGACGGCGACCGCCAGGCCCAGCCGGTTGAACCTGGCCATCTCCCCGGCCAGCCTGGCCGAGTTGAAGTCGTCCGGGTCGCTGATGTGCATCTGGAACCCCACGCCGTCGATGGGCACCCCCTGGGCCCGCAGCCCGGCCACCATCGAGTAGATGGCGTCGGCCTTGGCCCCGCCCTCCTCGAATCCGAAGTCGTTGTAGTACAGCTTGGCGCCGGGGTCGGCCTGGTGGGCCCAGCGGAATGCCATGGCGATGTAATCGGGCCCTATGCCGTCGAGCCACACGTCGTGGCGCAGGTGGCCGTGGTCGTCGAAGGCCTCGTTGACCACGTCCCACTGGGAGACCTTGCCCCGGTAGTGGCCGACCACATTCAGGATGTGGCTCTTCAGAATGGCGATTAGCTGGCTGCGGTTGAACGCACCGTTGGTCAACCAGGTGGGGTTCTGCTGGTACCAGACCAGGGTGTGGCCCCGGACCTGCATGTGGTGGGCGACGGCGAACGAGACAATGTCGTCGGCCGGGCCGTAGTTGTAGACGTAGGGCCAGGGGTGGACGGTGGCCCACTTCATCTCGTTCTCGGGGGTGACCATCCCGTATTGGGCGCCGAGCAGCCCGGCATAGCGCGAGTCCTGCTGGATGGCGTAGTCGCGTACGGCCGAGCCGATGGAGATGCCGGCCCCGTCGCCGAGCTGGCGGAGAGTGGGCTGGCCGACCGGGGCGGCCAGGGCCGGCGACACCAGGCCGATCGTCAGGACGGCGACGGCGGCCACCGGCCGCCCTGCCCTCGTGACGAACCGCTTCCCCCGCACCGCCGCTCCCGCTCAAACCACCGTGGCGGGCCGAGGCTAGCGCGAATGGGACCGCCGCCACCTCAGCTCGGGACCTTGTTCCCTGCCGGAGGCGGGGAGCTCGGCCTTACCGTCATCACCGTCATGTCGGGCCGGGCGGACCAGGGTGCCGGCCGGCGGAAAGGAGCCGTGCCATGGCCGACACCATGCCAAAGGCGGGCGTCATACCCGATAGGAGGACACCGGGCGGGGCCCGTCGTGGGGGCGTCGAGCGGCTGTGGAGACGCTCCGTCGATCGCTATCCGGAGAACGGGCGCAGGTTTGCCTACCTAGGCATCACCGTCCTCGCCGCCGTCATCCTCTACTACCAGCTCTATGTGCCAGCGGCGGTGACGCCTTCGATCATCTCCCATTACCACGCAACCTGGTCGTTCTTCGTCTACATCCTGGTCGTCGGCAACGCGGTGGGCGCCTTCGCCTCCCTGGTCGCGGGACTGGCCGACCGATGGGGCCGGGCCAACATCGTGACCTACGGGCTGTTGGTGACCGCCTTACTGGTGTTGTTCGGCCTGCCCAACGCACCGAACATCTGGGCGTACGCCACCCTGTATTCGGTGCTGTGCGTCATCGAGGGCATGTGCCTGGTGGCCCTGCCGGCCCTGGTGCGCGACTTCACCCCCCAGATGGGCCGGGCCTCGGCCATGGGTTTCTACACCATGGGTCCGGTGCTCGGCAGCCTGGTCGTGGCCCAGGTGGCCAGCCACACCCTCTCGCACCTGCACGCCTGGCAGGACCAGTTCGTCATCGCAGGCATCGTCGGCCTGGTGGCGTTCAGCATCGCTTTGTTCTTCCTGCGCGAGCTCTCGCCGGGCCTGCGCGACCAGTTGATGGTGAGCATCAAGGACCGGGCCCTGGTCGAGGCCCGGGCCGCCGGGGTCAACATCGACGAGAGCATCAAGCATCCATGGCGCCAGATCCTCCACCTCGACGTGATCGGCCCCAGCGTGGGCATCGCCACCTTCCTGATGATCTATTACGCGTTCGTTGCCTTCTTCGTCGTGTATATGGCGACGATCTACGGCTACAGCGAGCAACGGGCCAACAGCTTGGGCAATTGGATGTGGGCCGCCAACGCCATCGGCGTCGTGATCATCGGGTTCCTGTCCGACCGGCTACGGGTGCGCAAGCCCTTCATGGTCGTCGGCGCCATCGGCGCCATCGCCTTCACGGCCCTGTTCGCCCTGCGCACCAACCAGACCGGCACCGGCTACTACCAGTTCGTCTGGATCATCAGCCTGCTGGCCATATTCCTCGGCACCGCCTACTCGCCGTGGATGGCGGCTTTCACCGAGACCGTCGAGAAGCGCAACCCGGCCCTTACCGCCACCGGCCTCGCCGTGTGGGGGTGGACGATCCGGGCGGTCGTGTCGATCTCCTTCCTTGTCACGCCGTTCGTCGTCACGTCCATGACGCCGCTGATCGACCAGGGCGCCCACGTCAAGGCCCTCGCCAGCCAATACTCGGCCCAGCTGACCACCCTTGGGGCCATCGACCCGGCCACGGTCGGCAAGCTGCAGGCCAACCCGTCGGACACCGCGGCCATCGGCACGGCGGTGACCGAGATATCCCAGAAGCTCAACGTGTCCCCGGCGGCGGCAGTCCAACAGCTGATCGCGGTCAGCAAGGTGCCGACGGCGGACCTCACCTACCTGCAGGCCAACGGACCCAAGGTGCAGAAGGCCCTGGGCATCGCCCCCGGTGAGTGGCGGCGCTGGTGGTGGGTCTGCCTGGGCGGCGAGGTCCTCTTCCTGCCGTTGATCTTCCTGCTCAAGGGGAGGTGGAGCCCGAAGAGAGCCCGACAGGACGAGGAGGAACATGAGCGGATGGTCGACCGTGAGCTGGCCGCCCTGTTGTCGAGCCATTCCGGGTAGTTCCTCCCCATAAGGGCGACGCCCAGGTCGCCCCGAACCACGATGGCGCCCCGCGGATGAACCGCCCGGGCGCCATCGTCGTACATTGAGATGTGGCACGCAGGAGGTTGATGGGCGACGCCTTGAGCGACGACGGCCTCCTCGCCGGGCTGGCCCTCGGTGAGGCCCAGGCCACCGCGGCGTTCATCCGCCGCTTTCAGCGCCAGGTGTTCGGCGTGGCCCTGTCCTTCGTCGGCGACCCCGTCAACGCCGAAGATGTCGCCCAACAGGCCTTCGAGCGGGCGTGGCGTCACGCCCGGATGTACGACCCCCGGCGCGGCTCGGTGCAGGCGTGGCTGTTAACCATCACCCGAAACTGCGCCATCGATCAGCTACGTAGCCGACGGCGGGTGACCAGCGAGTCCTGGGAGGTCACCGGCGAGCTGGAGTCGGTGACCCGCGGGCCCGAGGACGAGGCGGTGGCGGAGGACTCGGCCCGGGCGTTGCGCCGGGCCCTCCGTGACCTCCCGGCCGAGCAGGCCCGGGCCCTGTTCCTGGCCGCCTTCCGGGGCCTGACGAGCCCGGAGATCGCCGAAACCGAGGGGATACCGCTGGGGACGGCCAAGACCCGGATCCGGGCGGCGATGCTGAAGCTGCGGGCCGCCCTGCCGGCCCCTGAGGTGGAGTCGTGACCCGCATGACCTGCGAGCAGCTGGACGAGGTGTCCGCCGAGCTGGCCCTGGGCGTGCTGTCCGGATCCGAGCGGGCCCTCGCCCTCGAGCACCTGCAGGGTTGCGCCTCGTGCCGGGCCGAGGTCGAACAGTTGGCCTCGATCGGTGACGCCCTGCTCGAGCTAGTGCCGCCGGCCGAGCCTCCGCTCGGCTTCGAGAACCGGGTGGCCGCGCTGCTACACGAGCGGGCCGAGACGCCCGTCCCCCGCCGCTGGGCCCGGGGGATGGTGGCCGTCGTCGCTGCGGCCTGCCTCGCCGTGGGCGGCTGGACCCTCGGCGCCTTCACCCACGGCCCGGCCACCCCGGCCACGTTGGCCTCATCCCAGCTGGTGCAGGGGACGACTCAGGTCGGCCAGCTCTTCGTCTACCGGGGCCACCCGGCGTGGATCTACATGGCCGTCGACACCGGCTCCGGCAGCGGCTGGGTCACATGTGTTCTGACGACCAAGGCGGGGACGACGTTGCGGTTGGGAACGTTCCGGCTCGTCAACGGCGACGGCTATTGGGGGGCGCCGATCGCCACCGACCCTTCGCAGATCGACGGGGCCCGGCTGGAGTGGGCCAACGGCGGCACGGCCGCCACCGCCGTCGTCCACGCCTAGCGGGCGCGGTCGGGGCGCCGGCGGAGGCCGCCAGCGTCTCCTGGGGCAGCCCGGCTACGACGATAAGCGCATCTGACCAGCCCGCCCCGGCGAGGCCCCGCCCCGCCGGCCCGTCACGGCCCCGAGGCCCGATCGGATCGGTTAGGCGTGGACCTCGGCCAGGTCCACTTCGGGGTCAGCCAGACGGTCCTGGTTTACCGGCCTCTTGGACACGACCAGGGCGGTGATGGCCTCGGCGACGTCCCAGACGTTCACGTTCATGCCGGCGACGACCCGCCCGCCTTTGAGCCAGAAGGCGATGAACTTGCGCGAGGCGGGATCGCCCCGGAACAGCACCCTGTCCCAGTCGGTGGCGTAGCCCGAGTACTCCATCCCGACGTCGTACTGGTCGGAGAAGAAGTAGGGGATCTTCTCGTAGGGGGTGCCCTGGCCCAGCATGCTGCGGGCGGCGGCCGGACCCTGGTTCAGCGCCGAGGACCAGTGCTCCAGACGGATGGGCCGCTCGAACACCGGGTGCCATGCGTTGGCCACATCGCCGGCGGCCCACACCCGGGGATCGCTGGTGGCGAGGAAGGCATCGGTCCGGATGCCGTTGTCGAGGGCCAGTCCCCCGAATTGGGCCAGCTCGACCCGGGGCATGACTCCGACCCCGACGACCACCACGTCGGCCGGGATGGTCGTGCCGTCGGCCAGTACCACCTCCTCGACGTGGTCCTCGCCCCGCAGGGCCTCGATCCCCACCCCGAGGCGGAACTTGACCCCCTCGTCGGCGTGCACGTCGCGGTAGAAGGCACCGAGCTCGGGTCCGAGGACCCGGAGTAGCGGCAGCTCGCCTGCCTCCACCACCGTCACGTCCGCTCCCATCTGACGGGCAGAGGCGGCCACCTCGGATCCGATCCAGCCTCCGCCGATGACGACCGCCCGGCCGCCGCCCTGCAGGGCGGACCGCAGCCGGTCGGCGTCGGCCATCGTGCGCAGGTAGTGGATGCCGCCGAGGCCGGAGCCGGGCAGGCTCAGCCGCCGGGGTTCCGCTCCGGTGACCAGGAGCAGCTTGTCGTAATGGATGCGCTCACCCGCCGACAGCCGGATCTCGGCCGCCTCTAAAGAGTTTCGTGTAATACCGCGCTGCCGGGGTTCATAGTTGTAGGCCGGCGTGGCGGAGGAAGTTGAGGCAGAGCTGGTGGTCGCTGCCGATGCGGTCGAGGCCGTGGTCGGCGGCGTGTGCGGC